>ENA-OPAG01000938-OPAG01000938.1-human-gut-metagenome-genome-assembly--contig:-NODE-938-length-16179-cov-3.650273_pt1 | contig 16179 bp, 20 predicted proteins | sample MGYA00241053_ERZ501422 | MGnify/ENA primary metagenome ERZ501422 (study PRJEB25962, sample SAMEA2042619) | human gut metagenome | biome: human gut; feature: human-associated habitat; material: faeces... | reverse complement strand
ACCGGCGCCATCGGCGGCAGCGGTGATATCTGCGGCTGTATGGCGGCAGGTTGCTGTCTGCTGTCCTGGTTTACCGGAAAACCCGGCGATACCGATTATGACAGCCCCCACCACAAGGGTGCCATGGGTGAATTTACAAAGTGGTTTATCGATGAGATGGAATTTCAGTACACTGCCACCGACTGTCGGGATATTGTGGGCAATAACCCTGCCAAAAAAATCCAGTATTGCCCCGGCATTATCGCGTCTACTTACGAGAAATGTATGGAGATCCTGGAAGCAAGAGGGTTAATATAATGCTGATCGGTAAGACAATGTCGGTCTGCCCTGTGTGCCTGGCAAAAATTCCGGCGCAGAAAGCGGTAGGGGAAGACGGCAATATCTATATGGAAAAACGCTGCTGGGAACACGGCAGTTTCCGCACCCTCATCTGGGAGGGTGATTTGGACAGTTATGTAAACTGGGCGGCGAATGATGTGGACGGTACGGTGATCCCCGTTCGGGCGCAACCGGTGGAAAAAGGTTGCCCCTATGACTGCGGCCTGTGCCAAAATCATGAGCGGGACGGCTGCTGCGTGCTGCTGGAACTGACCAATCGCTGCAACTTGAGATGTCCCGTCTGCTTTGCTTCTGCAGGAGAACAACAGCCAAAAGACCTTTCCCTGGAGGAAATCAGCAAGCAGTATGATTTGCTGATGGAGCAGGGTGGCCCCTTTAATATTCAGCTTTCCGGCGGAGAGCCAACGATGCGCGATGACCTGGATGCCATCATTGCCTTGGGCAAAGAAAAAGGTTTTTCGTTTTTCCAGCTGAATACCAACGGTATCCGTCTTGCCAATGAGGCTGGCTATGCCAAGCATTTGGTAAATGCCGGTGTCAGTGTGGCATTTCTGCAGTTTGACGGTTTGGATGACAACATTTACCGGACACTCCGTGGTGCGGATTTACTGGAAATCAAATTGAAAGCTATCGACAACTGTAAGGAAGCAGGTCTTCCTGTGGTACTGGTGCCTACGGTTGCTCCCGGGGTTAATGATCACACCTTGGGTGATATTCTGCGGTTTGCGCTTAGCCGCGCACCCCATGTTCGCGGTGTCCATATCCAGCCCATCTCCTATTTTGGGCGCTGCGGTCTGGAAGCACCGGAAGTACGGCTTACGATCCCCGCGGTACTGCGCAGAATCGAAGCGCAGACTGAGGGACTGATGAAAATCACGGACTTTGGCGGTGGCGGTGCGGAAAGTCCTTACTGCTCCTTCCACGCCAGCTTTATGCGAAAGAAAGATGGCACAATAAAAGCGCTGCCCCGCAGAAAAAGCCAATGCTGCTGTGTAAAATCCAGCGAGGCCAGGGATTTCGTATCCCAACAGTGGAGTGGCAAAGCCAGTTGCTGCGATGGGGATGAAGCAACATCCTCTTTGGACGTATTCCTGCAGCAGACTGTGGAAAATACCTTTACCATATCCGGTATGGTGTTCCAGGATGCCTATAATTTAGACTTGGACCGGTTGCGTCGCTGTTATATCTGTGAAGTAGACACGGAGAAGGGCATGGTGCCTTTCTGTGCTTATAACTTGACGGATATCCACGGACGTTCACTTTATCGAAAATGAAAAAAACAAATTTAGAAAACTGGATCTGTGAAACCGAAGCCCTCCCGGAACTTACCCGGGAGGGCTTAGAGACTTTGCAGCTGAAGCGATTGAACCAAATGCTAAGTCGCTTGGCGCAGCAGAGTAGATTTTATACAAACCTACCGACAAAACTAAACAGCCTGCAAGAACTGCAAACATTACCTTTTACCACACCCCAAATGCTGGCGGAGCAATCGGGGAAATTTCTGCTTACCTCCCAATCAGAGGTGAGCCGTGTGATCTCCGGTGCTACTTCCGGTACCACGGGCCCTGCCAAACGGGTTTTTTACACAGATACAGACACAGAACACACGGTGGGGTTCTTTGCTGCCGGTATTTCGGAAATGCTTTCTAAAGGGGAGAAGTGCTTGATTGCCTTTCCTTTTACCGGACCCTTTGGATTGGGTGACTTGATTGCTAAAGCGGTAGAAAGGTTAGGCGGTATTCCCATCAAGGCCGGATTTGGCCAAACCTGGGAAGAACTGATTTCGCTGGTAGAAGATACGCATCCGGAAACCTATATCGGTTTTCCGGTGACTTTATTGGGCCTTGCGCGAATGTACAGAGAAGAACTCCCCATCCAAAGAGCGCTGGTTTCCGGTGATGCCTGCCCCAAAGGGGTTATGACCGAGCTGGAGAAGATGCTTGGGAGTAAGCTCTATCCCCATTACGGTAGTCGGGAATGCGGTTTGGGCGGCGCGGTGACTTGTTCTGCTCACAAGGGTATGCACCTGCGGGAGAACCATATTATTGCCGAGATCATCGATGAAAACGGCAATGTGCAGCCCGATGGAGAATACGGCGAACTGGTAATTACCACCATCGGCGCCGATGCCATGCCGCTGATTCGCTATAAAACCGGCGACTACACCCGGATTCTGCCACCCTGCCCCTGCGGTAGTGTTACCAAGCGTCTGGACACCGTTTCCCGCCGTGATGGTGAAATCTCCATAGAGAACCTGGACAGCGCGTGCTTCCGGATCGAAGGGCTGGTGGACTACCGTGCTTCTCTGGACGGAAGTTTGACCATCGAAGCCCGGACGGTGTGTCCAGGTCTGGAAGCACGAATCCACGATGCAGTAACATCGCTATACGCTGATTTGGAGGTAGTTGTACACGCGTCTTTGTGCCGGCATTCTGACCGCCCCATGTATATGGGAAAACGGCACATCCTGCGGCTGTGATGCTATGTGCAAATTGGTTCGTTTTCGTGCCGTTTCGCACGGAAGTGTTTCAGATTGCTTGAAGCATCCGCTTTTTGAAATATAATATAGTTATCTAAATGAGGAAGTGAATGCTGGCAGTGGCCTTCCCTGCGGATAACATCGATTGGGGAGGGATTCATTGGAATCCCTCCTTTTTACATACAGGAGGTGACCATAGTGAAGCTCGGCGCTGTTTTGATTGCAGCGGGCAAAAACGCCAATCCCTTGCTGCCCTCAGGCGAGATTACCGTTGCCCAAAGAATGATTGCAACCCTTCAGAAAACCGGTGTGATACGGATCACAGTGGTTACGGGACCGTCCGACAAGAAAATGGAAAAGCAGCTTGCCCAGTATGGCGTATTCTTTCTACAGAATCCACAGCCGGAAAACCAGGGTACATCCATTTCCTTAGGCATTCATTCCCTGGGAGAAATATTTCAAAGGAAGGGCATGATAGCAAGCGGACACTACAACAATGTTCAGAAATTATACTTGAAATTATAATAATTTTGAATATAATAGTTGTTAGGAAGTGAGGTGGATTTTATGAGACGCTTTGTTGACAGAGAGCAGGAGATGGCTACTCTGCAAAGTGAATATGAGAGAGACTGCAGTGCGCTGGTGGTGTTATATGGGCGGCGGAGAGTCGGGAAAACCACATTGATCTCTGAGTTCATTAAGAATAAGAAAGCTCTGTTTTTTCTTGCCAGCGAGGAATCGGAATCTCAAAACCGGCTGGCATTTCAGGAAAAGGCAGCAGACTTCTTGAACAGTGACCTTTTGAAAAATGTGGAAGTCAAGAGCTGGGATGTGCTTTTCAGAGCCATTATGGATACCCACTTTGACAGCAAGCCTGTGATCGTCCTGGATGAGTTTCAGTATTTGGGAAAGTCGAATCCTGCGTTCCCATCTGTTTTTCAGAGGATATGGGAAGAAATTCTAAAAGACAGACAGGTGATGGTCATTCTCTGCGGCTCTCTGATTTCCATGATGCAGTCTCAGACCTTGGCCTATGACAGCCCCCTTTACGGCAGAAGAACAGCGCAGATTCGGTTGAAGCAGATCCCCTTTGCATATTATCATCAGTTCTTTCCGGATAAAAGCCGCAAAGAGTTGATTGAAATGTATGCTGTCACAGGTGGCGTTCCCAAATACATTGAGTTGTTTTCTCAGAGCAAGGACATTTACAGTGCCATTGAAAAGTGCGTTTTGAATCGCTCCGGCTACCTGTATGATGAGCCGTATTTCCTGCTTCAGCAGGAGGTCAGCGAGGTAGGCAGCTATTTTTCAATCATCAAGGCGATTGCGGCAGGGAATACGAAATTGTCTGCCATTGCCGGTGTGCTGGAAGTCAAGTCCACCAGCCTGACCAAGTATTTGAAAACGCTGATCGATCTGGATATTCTGGAGCGGGAGGTACCGGTGACGGAGGATAGCCCGGAAAAGAGCAAAAAGGGGCTATATAAAATCAAGGACAATTATCTGCGTTTCTGGTTTGCCTTTGTGTATCCTAATATGAGCTTTATCGAAAGTGGACACGGGCGCATCGTCATGGACAAGATTCGCAAGAACCTCGTGCGGAACCACATTGCCTTTGTTTACGAAGACATTTGCAGGGAGCGGATGTGGGAGATAAATGCGGAGGGCGTATGGCCGTTCTATTTCTCAAAACTGGGGAGATACTGGGATTCCAAAGAGGAAATTGATATTGCGGCCATTGACCCAGATGGAAAGAATCTGATTCTGGGCGAGTGCAAATACTGGCAGGAGCCGGTAGGAGTCAGTGTCTTACGGGAGCTGGAAGCCAAGGCCAAAACGGTTTCCTGGGAGAAAGAGAAACGAAAGACTTGGTTTGTGCTGTTCAGCGTGAATGGATTTACAGAAGAATTAAGGGCAGAGGCAGCGGTAAGAACGGATTTGCGGCTGTATGCGGAGTAGAAATTAAGGGGATCGGCAAATGTCACGGATGACATGCACCGGTCCCCTTAAAAGGTAAGATTTCTATGTGCTGATATCAGGTTCTGTAGGAGAAAGCAGCGTTTTTGGCGTATGAGCACGTTCTTTTACTGTAAGTATAACTGCATCCAGAAGTTCAAGCTTTTGATAGTTGGGACATGTAAGTGATTTTAATCTCTGATTTACACAGGCGGCGTGTACATCGGCAACACGCACGGCAAGTTCTTCTTTCCCGGCCTCACTTGTGGGATAATGAAAAATGACATTGATTGGGGCTGGTTTCCTTGCGATTTTGGACACCTCCCTGATTCTTTACTGTATGCCCGGGTAGGGGCAATATGACGATTCGTTACCGCAATTCAATGTCTGAAATTAAGAAATCAAATCCACGCCGTGTATTGCAAAACATGCAGACCTCTCTTTCTGCCTGCCATAAGTCTGCTCGCCTGATAAAACATGATTTGGAACTGTAAAACTGTCTGGCACATGGGGTGCATAACGTCAGTTCGATTGTTTTTTTGCTTGAAGATAAGAAACACTTGACAGCCATTTTCATACCCTCCTTAAGCACAGCGCAGTTGCCGCTTCAGCCGATTAACACGTTGATTGACGGCCTGCTTGGATATTCCAAATTTCTTGCCGATTTCCTCGTAGGTGTATCTTTCAAAAACATACAGAGTAATAAGCTCAATATCATCAGGGCGAAGATCCGAAAGTAATTCGTACAGGCGATTATTCCCGATTTGACCCAACCAGGCATAGCGCTGGGGTATAAAAACGTAACTGTCTTGGTAGGAAAGCTGATCCATAAATTTTTCAAAGAGGGTGGATTTATCCTCGTTGTCCCCAGACATGTCAGGGGTAATCGGCTGCTCGTGTTTGGCAATTGCCCTGTTGTCATTGAAAATCTCAAGGTCAAAAGCATACATTTCATTGATAGCATTTTCATCCATACCAGCCTTACGATATTGCTGCCGTAATTTATTCCATTCACGCTCAAAGCGTTTCCGTTCTAGTCCATAATTAAATTCCATAATGATCTCCTTTGAATTTTGAGTTTTGGGTTGGCCAAAATTCCGGAGATCAGGGATACCGGCCAAGGCTCTCCTGCCACTGGGATAAAAACATAAGAAGTCCTTTCCGCAGAGCGATCCGGGAAAGGACTCTTTTTCATCGTACAAAGCGCAGCGGGCAGCAAAAAAGCACCGTAAAAGTGGAATCAAAATGGGGATGGTTATCCCATTGATTCCGACTTTGTACGGTGCTAGGGCAGTCTCGATCATAGATCGGCTCCGCATACGCGAATGTAAGTCGTGTTATTCAGTTAATAATATTTGCCTTTCAGGCGGGCAATACCCTTCTGCTTACGGAAGTAGGCAAGGTTGATTGGGTCCTGGGCTTTGCATTTGGGACACTTGGGGCGAACGTGACCAACTGCATCCGAATAAACTTTCATAATTGGGAAGTTGCAGCGAGGACAACGAATTTCTCGAAGTGTCAGGCAGGATGCTTCATCGGCAGATTTATCCAGCTTTTCTTGTTTCTCGGGAACTGGGAGAGAGAGCCTGCGATATGGTGAATATTCGCTCATGTTGCTTCCCTCATTTTTAGAAAGTATTCCTGCATATCCCGCCGATCTACCAGGTTGTATTTTTTCAGCTGAATCAGCAATGAGGAAAAAGAAACGCACAGCTCGTCAGCAATTGCGCGAATCGCCGGTTTGGTACTGGGCAGCAGCACACAGTCTCCATATATCGGGATGCGGCTGCGGTGAATGTGGCGGCGCAGGGCGTTTTCTACCAGAGGTTTGGGCATCAGAAGCATGGCGGCCATGGAGTTTGCTTGGCATTCGCCCAGGTTCAGACGCTCCTGAAACTCCTGCAAACTATAGCAGCGTTCCAGGTCATACTCCCGGTCAAAACAGGTGGGATTGTGCAATGGATCAGCACGGTTGATAAGGACATGGCTGATTTCATGGGCCAGAACAAACCGTCTGCGGCAGTTTTCGGTGGGACGTTGGAGAAACGTGTCCAAAATGATTGTCTCCTTCGGGAAAACGATGCCGACCTTTTGATTTTGGCGCATGACACACAACGGGTAAGAGCCGTTGGAGACAAAACTGATTTTGTCCCGGTCGTCTTCGGCAATTCTTTCGTAATGTACTTGCAGCCCCAGAAATCGTGCGATACCGTCAATGTCGATGGGGCCGGATGCCGGAGAGCCGCAAGTGACCTGAATCAGGCCGTAAGCAATTTCTTCAATCTCCTTGTTCGAAATAAATACTTTCATCAGGGAACCTCCTCAAGCGAAAAACCGCATTCTCCGAGAGGATGAGAATGTTTCATACGGACGGTGTTCCGGCTGCCGAGGCCACAGAAGATGGCGGCTTCCCAACTCCTGATAAGTGGAATGCCCCTGACATTTGGAACGGTTACTTCGGATGTCCTTATTATAGCTGGATACACAAACAGTGTAAAGAACAAATGTTCGTATAAAATAAAAGAGTCACAGAACTGCGACTCTTTTATAATCAGGCCCTCTGGGGGCAGCCAGACGGGCATCTTCGGTTTGACAACGGTAAAGGCGCACACTATAATGGAAGCAACTTATAAATCAGAAAAGTGGGAAAAGTATGGAAATCAGTACACCCCAAAAGGTCAAGCTACTCAAGCTTATGGAATTGCTGCGTGAAAACAGCGATGAGGACCATCCGCTGAAAACGAATGTGCTTTGTACAATGCTGAAAAATGCCGGAATTTCCTGCGACAGGCGAACACTCAGCAGGGATATTGCCACATTGAACGAGTGCGGCTATGAGATTTTTTCAACCATGCAGGGCCATGATAAGGCGTACTACATCGTGGAGCGAAGTTTTTCCCTGCCGGAATTAAAAATCCTGATTGATGCGGTTCAGGCGGCTTCCTTTATAACAGAATCCAAAACGGAGAACTTGATTCAAAAGATTGCGGCGCTGGGAAATGCCCATCGTGCGGAGCTATTGCAGGGTGGCATGGTCTGCTTCAATTCCCGGAAACACAGCAACGAGCAAATCTACTACTCTGTGGAAACTTTGGAGGGGGCATTGCGCCGGCACCAAAAGGTCTCCTTCTGCTATTTTGATTTGGATGAAAAGCATCAGAAAGTGTACCGCCGAGAAAAGCAACGCTATATCGTTGACCCGGTGGCGTTGGTTTATAACGAGGACAATTACTATCTGATGTGTTTTTCAGCAAAGCACAACGATATTGTGAATTATCGAGTGGATCGGATGGCGCATGTACAACTGGAGAATGCACCCGCCGATGAGCGGGCTGTGATCCATGCGGTGGATGTTGCGGATTATACGGAGCAGGCATTCAAAATGTACAATGGAAAGATAGAATCGATCACGTTGAGCTTCAGCAGAGATTTGATTGGTGTCATCTACGACAAGTTTGGAGAGGATACAGAAATATGGCAAGAGGACGGCAGGTACGCCGCCAATGTCAAAGTTCAAATCAGCCCAACGTTCTGGGGCTGGCTATTCCAGTTTGGGGGTAGGATGCGCCTCAAAGAGCCTGCGGCCTTGCGGGAAGAAATGGAGCGGCAGTTGTGCCTCCTTGCGGACAGAACCAAAGACTGAGTGGTGAATGGGATTAAAGCAAATTTTGTTCTGTATCTGTGCCGAACAGGCAGGCAATGTTGAATTCTGAATAAACTGCTGGAGGACAGCACGCCTTTAGTTTGATTCAGCGAAGAGATAGTTGATGAGTTTGTTTGTATTGGTCCTGAAAACCTGGTAAAGAAGGAAGTATGACAGTAAAAGTGCCACTTTTCACGACGATTTCGGACACTTCAAATTCGACTGCCATTCAGCAAATCAATACCGACTGAAGGGCATGCTGAATATGAGATCTTTGGATACATATTAGGGCCTATCTGAAAACTCAAACCTCATATATAAATTGCACAAAATCCAAAAATACAGTAGAATAAAAGAAAAAGCATTTGTTGAAATAGTACAAGAATACTTTGTTTTCAGATAGGCTCTAACTAACTAAAAAAGAAAAGACCCGGCCGCGAAAAGGCTGGATACATAAAAGATTCACAAAAAATAGGTTGAAAGACTTCATTTATCCGAATATAATATCGTAAATACTTCAGCGAAGTAAGAAAATTGCGGAGGAAACAATGGATATTATGTCAGCAAAAAAAGCGTCCGAGCGGTGGAATATATCAGAACGCTGGATTCATAAGCTCTGTGAAGAAGGGCGAATCGAAGGCGTGCAGAGATTTGGCCGGTCTTTGGATGATTTCCCAAAAGGCGCAGAAGCCTGCTGATTTAAGGAAAAAGCGAAAAGGAAGGAGTGATACCTCCCATGTATAACCCTCAATTGGAAACCTTCCTGTGTGTAGTAGAATGTGGTAGCTTCAACAAAGCTGCGGAGAAATTGTATATTTCCCCCCCGGCAGTCATCAAGCAGATCAATCTGCTGGAGGACAATCTGGATCTGCAGCTTTTTGTGCGCACCCATCGGGGACTGCAACTGACGGAGGCTGGAAAATCTTTGGCACAGGATGCGAAATATGTCATCCAATATTGCAAAGATTCGGTAACCAGGGCAAAAAATGCCATGAAAAAGAGCGAAGACCTCATCCGCATCGGTACATCACCCATGACACCAGCTCAGGTTTTGGTGGATCTGTGGCCGAAACTGCAGGAGGAATGCCCAGGAGTTAAATTTCAACTGGTGCCCTTCGACAATACACCCGAGAATGCACGGGAAATTCTGGCCAATTTGGGACAGAACATTGATGTAATAGCGGGTATCTTTGATGAAACAATGTTGAACCTGCGCCGCTGTGCCGGGTTGGAAATTTCAAGGGAACCTATCTGTGCGGCGGTGTCCATTCATCACCGGCTGGCGGGAAAAGACAGGCTCACCGTTCAGGATCTGTATGGCGAAAAATTCATGATGATGCGTCGGGAATGGAGCCACTATGTAGATTTGCTACGAGATGATCTTTGGAAAAACCATCCCAAGATCCAAATTGTGGACTTTGACTTTTACGATGTGAATGCCTTTAACCAGTGCGAAAACAACAATTGTGTGCTGATGGCGGTGCCCAAGTGGCAGTACGTTCATCCGCTTTTGAAAATCCTACCCGTGGATTGGAGTTACACAATTCCCTATGGCCTGCTCCATTCACCAGATCCTTCCCCTATAGTCAAGCAGTTTCTAAGGGCTGTGCAAAAAGCAACTGGACGGGGTAAGCGATAACCAAAAGGTAAATACTACATAACAAAACGAGACTTCCGCAGAAGTCTCGTTTTGTTTATAATGAAATCAGAAAAGGAAGAGAGGAAGGTGACAAAATGAAGGTGCAAGGAATTCTGATAGCTATGGTTTGCCTGTTGCTGTGTCTGTCGGGATGTGCAAGCCGTGGACAGACAGAGAAAACTTCTTCTGGTGAGTCTCTCCCGGCAGAGAGTACCACACCTTTGGATGATGCAGGTTTTCAGCAGGAACCAGCTGGCTTTGCGCCTACGGATCAAATGACAGAGCCATTTACTGTATCTACCCCCATTCAAGAAGTGATTGATGATCCCGTTTTTGGAAGATACGGACGCTTGCTTTTTCCCGTGAATGATTGGTATATGAGCGGCGATATATTGGGCGATCTGCAACTCACCTGGTATAACAACATCGACCCAAATGGAACCGTAGAGATCATCAATACCCTGTGGCAGCGAGACGACGCTGGCGAAACTGTTTTCTACGATATTTACACAGATGAGGAAAAAGCGGAAGATCCGGCAAAAAAAGATACTGGGTTATTCTTTTTCCGGGGAAATCCCGGAGGTAAATTTGCCGTATGCAATGCGGGAGGTGGTTTTGCTTATGTGGGAGCTATGCAGGACAGTTTCCCACATGCGCTGGAAATTTCTAAACGAGGATATAATGCTTTTGCGCTCATCTATCGCCCCGGAGCCCAAACCGCCTGTGAGGATTTGGCACGGGCAATCAGTTTCATCTTTGAACACGCAGAAGAACTGGAAGTTGATACGGAAGGATACTCTCTCTGGGGCGGTTCAGCCGGAGCCCGTATGGCAGCATGGCTTGGGTCTTATGGTCCGGCGGCATTTGGAGGGGATGACCTTCCACAGCCGAGTGCAGTAATTATGCAGTACACCGGGCACAGCGAATATACGGAAAATGATCCTCCGACCTTCGCCTGTGTGGGAGAAAGCGATGGCATTGCAAACTGGCGAACCATGGAACGTCGCCTAACCGCCATGAGTACCCTTGGTATTCCAACGGAGTTTCATCATTATCCAGGACTGCCCCACGGATTCGGATTGGGAACCGGTACTGTGGCAGAAGGATGGCTTGATGAGGCTGTTGCATTTTGGGAAGCTCAAATGTGACCGATGATTCATGAAATTTAAGAAAGGAAGTATGGATATGAATAACTTTATTTTTCAAAACAGCACGAAGGTCTATTTCGGCAAGGGCTGTGTGAAGGAATATCTGACCTGTTTGACGAAAAATGCGCAGACCATCCTGCTGGCCTATGGCGGCGGCAGTATCAAACGAAATGGTGTCTACGATGAGATTACCGGCATTCTGAAAGGAGCTGGCAAGACCATTGTGGAGTTCTCCGGCATTATGTCCAACCCCACCTACGCCAAAGTGCAGGAGGGCGCGAGGCTGGCACGGGACAACCAAGCGGATTTGATTCTGGCCGTAGGCGGAGGCAGCACCATGGACTGCTGCAAAGCTGTCTCTCTGGCTGCCCGATATGACGGGGACATCTGGGAGGATTTCTGGACTCACCCCGGCGTCGTCGACTTTGAGCCGCTGCCTCTGGGTGTAGTAGTTACTGTGGCTGGCACTGGAAGCGAGTGCAACGGCGGCGCAGTAATCACCAATGAAGAGAGAAAGATAAAAACAGGGCGGGATTATCCGGCTCTCAATCCCCGATTTGCTCTGATGGACCCCACCTATACCTTCTCTGTACCCAAAAAACAGATGGCATCTGGCAGCTTCGACATCCTCAGCCACATCATGGAGACCTATTTCAGCCAGCCCAATGAGGACAATGTTTCCGATGACATCATGGAGGCACTGATGCGCAGTGTGATCCGAAATCTGCGTGTTGCCATGGACAACCCGGAGGATTACACGGCCCGGTCCAATCTGATGTGGGATTCCACCATGGCGGAAAACCGACTCATCAAAATGGGGAAAAAGTGCGACTTTGAATGCCACAACATGGAGCACCAGCTGGGCGCTTATACCAACTGCAACCACGGCTGCGGTCTGGCTGTGATCCATCCGACGTATTACCGTCATGTGTATAAGGAAGGCTTAAGCAAGTTTGTCCGTTTTGCCGAAAATGTATGGGGAATCGAGCGGAATGGAAAATCCGATGAAGCGTTGGCTCGGGCCGGTATCGATGCCCTTTCCAGCTTCATCCAAGAGATTGGCTTGCCAACTACCCTCAAGGAGCTGGGCGCACAAAAGGAGCAACTAAAAGAAATCGCTGATTCCTGTGGCATTTCCCAGGGCAGCTATAAGCCTATGACCCATGAAGAGATTTTGAAAATCTTCCGTGAATGTTATGAATAAGAGTCTCGATTAATACTGGAAAGGAATGATCATCATGAAAAAATTGACTGCAATTTTCTTGTACTTTGTAATGGCGTTGAGCCTCGCAGCCTGTGGAAACACCACATCTTCCACAAATGAATCCAGTACGCCGGAATCTTCCGTTCCCCCTGCATCCAGTGAAGCAAGCAACACCTCGGAATCCACATTGTCCACCGCTGCCAGTCAGGAACCGGCTTCCCAGCAGGAAACCGAAGGGAAGGTTGGTAACACACTGGTGGTTTACTTCTCTGCTACTGGCAATACGGAACAGGCAGCTACGTACATTGCGGGGATTACCGGCGGCGACCTGGTTGAACTGGAACCTGCTGATCCTTATACTGACGAAGATCTGAACTACAACAATGAGGACAGTCGAGTTTCTCAGGAACACGAAGATGAATCTTTAAGAAATGTAGAACTCGTGGCTGATACTGTAGAAAATTGGGACAGCTATGACACCATATTTATCGGTTATCCCATCTGGTGGGGAATTGCCGCATGGCCGGTGGACACGTTTGTTGAGGCCAATGATTTTACGGGTAAAACGGTGATTCCGTTTGCCACTTCGACAAGCTCCGGTTTGGGCGAAAGCGGACAACTGCTGGCAGAACTGGCTGGAACCGGAGACTGGCAGGAAGGAATGCGTTTCCGTTCCAGCGTCAGTGAGGGCGATGTGCAGGAATGGCTGGATAGCCTGAGCCTGTCATAACAATCAGAAAGGAGGCCCCCATGATGCGTATTTTCCCCCTTCTTCTTGCAGGAATGCTTCTTTTGACCCTTTCCGCTTGTGGGAGTAAGACTTCGGTACCCGATCGGGTTTCAAGTACGGAATCTTCTACAGCCCAATTCCCGGAAGTGGACTTGGATGCGGCACAGTCTTCTTCCAATACCGTGGAGCAAGAAACGGTTACTCCCAACTCTGATAGCAATATCCTGATTGCCTATTTCTCTATGCCGGAAGATGTAGATTGTACCTATCCCTGGCACTCGCAAGGAAGATCGCATGAAAGAAAATGCCGGGGCCGCAGCTGTTTTTCTGACGCCCAGTGAGGTGCGCTCTCTGGACGACACCTTGGATCGTATGGATATGTCTGCGGTATTCGGTGGAACGCCTTTAAAATAAACGGAAGGAGTATGCTCATGAACGAAACGCTACTTGATATATCTCGGCAGTTTTGGGAAGCTATGGAACACGCCGATGAAGTGGGAATGCGAGCCTGTGCTCATCCTGACTGTAACTTTGTCCATATTGGCATCACCTGCAAATTGGACAAGGAAATCGAATTTTACACCAGTGGTGCCTTTCAACCTACGAATATTACCTTCCACAGTCAGAAGGCTGAGTTGTTTGGAGATACCGGAGTGGTGCTTACTGACTGCGATTACAGCCTACTGCTGGACGGGAAGGAAACCACTCACCACTTTATGGTGACGGAAGTGTACACCCAGGATGAAAACCGGTGGAAGTTGGTCACTTTTTCCTTTACGGCATTGGTGTATTGAACTGCTAGCCACAAATTTTGGTAAACACTGTTTGTATCGGTACAAACAAGCAATCACTTTTTAGGAGGATTTATTTATGGAATACGCAACTTTGAACAACGGAATCAAAATGCCCATGGCAGGCATTGGCACCTTTTTGCTTACCCCGGATGAAGCGGAGGCATCCGTCCTTTCCGCTCTTCAGTGCGGATACCGCCTGATTGACACGGCCAATGCCTATGTGAACGAAAAAGCCGTTGGCCGGGCTATGAGGAAATCTGGGATTCCGAGAGATGAGATTTTTCTGGAAACCAAACTGTGGCCCAGTTTTTATGAGCAGGAAGATGCGGTAGAAAAGACGCTCCAGCGCCTGGGAACCGACTGCATTGACCTGCTGCTGATCCACCAGCCCGCAGGCAACTATATCGCAGGTTACCGGCTCATGGAGAAAGCCTACAAAGAGGGCAAGGTGCGCGCCATTGGCCTTTCCAACTTTACCCCGGAGCAGGTGCAGGAGATTCTGGACATCTGCGAGGTAAAGCCTGCCGTGCTCCAAACAGAGGTGCACCCCTACTCACAGGAGAAGGAACTGAAGGCATTTCTGGATAAAGAAGGCATCGTCATCCAGGCTTGGTATCCCCTGGGCCACGGGGATAAAACTCTGCGGGAGGAGCCTCTGTTTACAGAACTGGCGCACAAATATGGAAAGAGTAATTCCCAGATTATCCTGCGCTGGCATATTCAGAGCGGCAACATTGTAATCCCCGGATCGAAGGATCCCCAGCACATCAAAGATAATTTGGATGTGTTTGATTTCGCACTGACGGATAATGAGCTGGATCGAATTGCGGCGATGGATCAGCAGAAGCGCTACTACCACAGTACCCCGGCAATGCTGAAAAAGTATGCGAGCATTGTGCCGGACGTGGATGGTCAGAAGTAAGGAGGAATTTGCAATGCGTAAGAATTTTGGAACAAAATCCTGGTTTTATCCGCTGCCGGTGCTTGTGATCGGCACCTATGATGAAAACGGCAATCCTGATGCCATGAATGCCGCATGGGGCGGCCTGTACGATGCAGACAAGGTAGTACTGTGTCTGAGCGCTGGTCATAAGACCACCAAGAATATCCAGGAAAAGGGAGCGTTTACCGTCAGTTTTGCTGACGCTGCCCATGCGGTTTCTGCGGACTATGTGGGCATGGTGTCCGCAAATAATGAGCCAAAAAAGATGGAGAAGTCTGGCTTCCATTGCACCAAGAGCGAATCAGTGGATGCGCCCCTCATCGATGAGCTGCCGGTAGCTCTGGAGTGCAAACTCCTGAAAGTGAGCGAGGACGGCAACATCATCGGTCAGATTGTGAATGTGAGCATTGACGAAAGCGTACTGAACAGCAATGGAAAGCTGGACATGGACAAGTTCCGGCCGATCTCTTATGAACCGGCAAACAACGGCTATCATGTGCTGGGTGAGCGTGTGGGCAATGCGTTCAGCGATGGTGGCAAGCTGAAATAAGGAGATGACAGACAATGAGCGAAGTATTTCATAATCTGTTCCCCCAAGGCGGTCACAATACGGTGGCCGGACAGTATTTCAGCGGGGCCAGTTATCTGTGCCCCCTGAGTGATATGGGCGTGTCTGTTTCCAACGTGACCTTTGAGCCCAGTTGCCGGAACAACTGGCACATCCACCATAACGGCGGTCAGATCCTTCTTTGTACGGCGGGGCGGGGTTATTATCAGGAGTGGGGCAAATCCGCTCAGGAATTGAACCCTGGAGACGTGGTTAACATTCCGCCCGAGGTAAAGCACTGGCATGGGGCGGCTCCTGACAGTTGGTTTGCCCATATAGCGATTTCCGTTCCAGGTTCCAAAGCCGAGTGGCTGGAGCCGGTAGATGAAGCAGAATATGATAAATTAAAATAAATCCGAAAGAAAGGATGGGATTATCATCTGAAGCATTCTCCTTTCAGCGGCCAGTACGCCAGTGAGATTCACAACATCCGTACCTTTGTGGATCTGGGGGGCGTGAGTATTCTTTTTGCCTACCATCTGCAGCGGAAGCAGACGGCGGCGAGAGAAGAGGTGGCCGCCATGCAGCGGATGCTGGAAAGCCAGTACGCCCAGTACCGGATGAGCCGGGACTCCATCGAGATGATTAACCGGAAATACCACGATCTGAAGCATCAGATTGCGGCACTCCGGGCGGAAACGGTAAACTGATTTCATAAGTGGTTGGTCGTCACGGTCGAAGAAATCAATCTTGAAGC
>ENA-OPAG01000928-OPAG01000928.1-human-gut-metagenome-genome-assembly--contig:-NODE-928-length-16301-cov-3.864213_pt1 | contig 16301 bp, 10 predicted proteins | sample MGYA00241053_ERZ501422 | MGnify/ENA primary metagenome ERZ501422 (study PRJEB25962, sample SAMEA2042619) | human gut metagenome | biome: human gut; feature: human-associated habitat; material: faeces... | reverse complement strand
TCCGATTCACCCGTAGGACCGTTCAGGCAGAAGGAAAAGAAACCAATGATAGCTGACGAGAAAATGATCGACAGTTCGTTGTTTATTGATGATGACGGGAAGCCGTATCTTTTCTTTGTCCGGTTCAACGACGGCAACAACGTGTGGGTAGCCGAACTGGAAAATGATTATATGACGATCAAAGCAGAAACCATGCGTCCTTGCGTTCATGTGTCCCAAGCATGGGAAGAAGTCTGGCCCCGGGTCAACGAGGGCTCTTATGTGCTTAAACACAAGGGGCTGTATTATATGACCTATTCCGGCAATAGCTTTGAAAGTCCGTTCTATGGGGTAGGCTGTGCTACGGCAACCGATATAATGGGCGAATGGACCAAATATGATGAAAACCCTATTTTGCAGAACCCCGGTACTTTGCAGGGTGTAGGGCATAGCGCTATGTTCAAAGATAAAGAGGGTAAACTTCGTATCGTTTATCATGCACATAAGGATAAAGAGCATATTCATCCGCGTGGAATGTATATTGGTTCTGTCAGCTTTCAAAAGGTGAATGGTGTGGACCGTATGCGCATTAGCAAAGATTATATTACTGCAGAGCTGGTAAAGTAAAGCAGAGAGAGTGATTTGATAATATGATCCTGTTTTCCTGTATCAGCTTTCAAAAAGTAACTGAAATGCTTTTTCTGATAACTGCCTCTTCCTTTCTTTCTGTTCAACCGGAAGGATAGGAGGGCGATAGCCGGGGTAAATGCAATGAAAAGCCGGACTTTTGGGACACTGAAGCCGGCATTTCCCGGAAAAGAAGTAAGCATCCGGCACAAAAGAAGTAAGTATTTACTCTGAAAGAAGTAAGCAATTTCCGAAAATGCTTACTTCTTTTTTGAAAATCTCCTAATGTTTTGCCCGATTACATATATTGTTCCGGAATAGAGAGATTATTTTCCTCCTTTCTTTTCTGGTTGACAAGTACAGGAGATCCCTCTCTGACTTTCTAAAAGCACTTTCTTTTTACGAAAAACAAACATGAGTGCTCTTGGTTCCCCCTTTGGGCATTCATTGTGTTGTGAAAACGTCCGGATTCCTGCAATATGATAAACAGAAAAATGAAATGGAGACGATTTTTAGTACGAACCTGGCTAATGTACTGAAATAATCGAACCTGAGAAGGGCTGTTTAGCAAACTGTCAAAAAGCTATATGGCATGTTTCTTTTGATGCCGAACTAATTTATAAAGGAGCAGATTTCATTTGTTTCTTTCGTAATTCTGATTTGAGGTTGTTATCTTTGTTGCGATAACTTTAAAGGGCAGTATTAAGAAAATACACATTCTTCATTTTAGACGCGATTATGGTTAAACTCTTATTGATATGTCTGGCAGCGATAGTGATGATCTCTTGCGGATCGGAGCAGGAAAAATTAACTGTGTATATTTCCGATACGTGTACGGATACTCTTCAACACGAAATCTTCTTGTCGGAAGAAGAAGGACTGAATATTTTCTATGATTTGTGTGTAACTGATTCTTTTTGTGCTTTTTTGGACGCACGTAATGATACATTATTAAAGATTTTCACAGTTACAGTTCCTCCTGCTTTTGTCGGATTGGGGATGAAAGGAGAGGGGCCGGATGATTTTCTTTTTCCTTTTTTTGAGAAGTCGATAGGCAGGGGAGGCAAGGGAAAACTATCGTTCATTGAATTGAATAGTTGGAATAAAAAGACTGTTGCGATTCATTCGGCAGCATCTCCCGGTCCTGTCGCTGTTTCTGTTGTTGAGGCACAACAATTGCCGGAGATGCCTGTAGTCAGGGATTATAATGAAACAGACTCTTGTGTATATGGCATTGATGTAGATATGCAGCATGGTTTGTTTTTCATTTATGATAAGCATACTGCCCGGGTTAAGACAGTGGATTATCATCGTGATATTAAGTCCGGATATCCGGAAGGACATTTATCTTATCTATACGAGAGCTGTTTAATGGTAAATCAAGATGCAAAGGCAGTTTGTACGGGATTGCTGAACCTGAACTCTCTCTGTTTTTATGATTTAAAAGGAAATCTGATGAAAGAAATGGTGATAGGGAAAGAGCTGAAATACCCGGACTATGATCCTGATTTTCTTGATTTTCCGAATACACCTAAATATTTCATTTCTCTTTGTGGCACCCCCAATTATCTTTATGCCCTTTATAACGGTTTCCTGGGTACTTCGGGTAAATCAAAGATTATGGTCTTTACCTGGCAAGGTGTTCCGGTTGCCATTTATCACACAGATGTAAAATTGGAGAAAATTGCTGTTGATCCATCCGGCAGATATGTATTGGGACTGAATATAACGGAAGAGGGAGGGAGTGATGTGTTGAAGTTTGACCTTTGAATATTTTTCAAGGTTTTATATGGTAATATTTTAATTGATATTTTACTTGAACGTTTTTATAGCTGTTGCTGAACTTTTTTCTTTCTATCTTTAATGTTTCGTTTAATAATGTTGGAAGTGTTTGCCGAATAGATGTTGATAAAGGGATTGATGGTGGTACCTGCAATTGTAAAATAGTAAAATTTGACCAAATAGAGGCTATTTGAGTTGCATGACGGATAATAGACTCTTTATTTCTTGATTTTGGTCGGTTTTTGTTGTTCTTTGAACGATTATTATCCTGTTTTCTTGTTTGCTTTTCTGACCTTTGTCTATCGAAAAATATAAAAAGACAACTATGATAAGAATGGATAAAGTGTTTTTTTATAGTTTTATAAGAAGGAAATTACACTTAATTATAAATTAAAAAAAAGAAACACAATGAGAAAATTTGTATTTACTGCTATCGTTTTGGGATTTACTAATGTATTTGTTGCAATGACACAACAGCAAAATTCACCTATTTCTTTGTATAATAATAACAATGGGGTTGAGACTTTTACCACTTATGAAGTTGATGGTGTAAATTATTGCTATAATGGTGGTAGAGGAGCCACTTCATGTTCTATAAGTGGTGGAATAGATATAAAGGGCGGAGGGGTTAGTGCGTCGTGCGATGTATCATGTCAGACTGGTTATTATGCTTGTTGTGGCATTCGTTGTACTTGTGAAAAATATTAAAGTATATGACGAAAATAGTAATATTGTTTTTAGGGTTATTCTTTTTCCTGTTCTCTTGTCAAAGAGGACAGGAAAATGTCACTAAAACGATAGAAATAGACTTATCTCATATTGATACAGTGAGAATATCTTCATCAAAAATAGTAAATTTAGAAACAGTAGATAGTTCTTTACTATATGATATTTGTGCTTTATTTAAGCAGGAGGACCGTTACTTTATATGGTCAAGAGATAATGCCTATGTCTTTAATGATAAAGGTGATTTCCTGTTTAATATATCTCGTAGAGGACAGGGACCTGGTGAGTATCAGAGCTTTGCATGTATGTATATGGAAGATGGGGAGGTTTGCATCTTTGATAAAGACAAGCAGCAAATATTATATTTTGATATAAATGCCAAGTTTATGGGAGTTAAAAAGGTCTGTTTTGATGAGGATGACCCTTCTCCTTCAATGATTATTCCGGTTGGGACAGAGCGTTATTTGAGTACAAATAGATTTGGAGGAGATGATCGTAAAATGCCGGTATTAAGTTTCTGGGACAAGAATTTTTCAACTCAGCAAATAGTAAAAGGGCGTTTCTTGAATAATGGGATTCATTTTCCGGATGCTTTTTTTATAGGAAAGGAAGGAAGGCGAGTGCTCTACTGGGAACCATTAAAGGATACACTTTTTACTGTAGAAAATGATCATCTCGTTCCTGAATATAAGATAGACTTTGGAACCTATGCAATGCCTGAGGAAGAGGCAGCTAAAGATGTATATGCTCGTATGGCGTATTTGAATAAATCAGAGAATCAAAGTTGTGCTTCCGCAATAAGATTTTATCAAATAGATGGTGAATACCTTTATTTTACCTTTATGTGGTATGATCGCATTTGTTTATGTCGATATAATGAGAAGGTCGGTAAATCTGAAGTTTTTACTATTCTGACAGAAGAGGAACAATTAAAAGAATGTTCTTTCTTTAAGATATTAGGAGAGGATATAGTTTTGGCTTTTGAGGATAAGAGTAACTTAGAGAAAAATCCTTCTCTCTGTGTGTTTAATAAAAAAATATTAGATATATGAGTTTGAAATGGGTTGGAACTTCACTGGTTCTTATACTTTGTGTACTCTTGATTGTCCAATTATATAGGAAAGAAGAATCGAAATTCTCCTCTAATTCGGTGGCATTGCAAGAAGAAATGCTGAGAACTGATAGTTTGGAAACTGTTAAAAATAGGAGTATACCATTTGATATAAATGAAGAAATAACTGATGCAAGGAACTCTTCTCTAAAGATAAAGGATATTCTTGAAGATAGTTTGTTAATAGTCCGGTTCTCTGTTTATTCTTGTAGAGACTGCCTTGACTTTCTGATTTCTGAGTTAGAACATGCCAGAAAAGAGAACAAAATTAAAATGGCTATGTTAATTGCAAATATTCCAGTTAGGGATTTGCATGTGAAATGTAAAGAGTATGATACCCCTTTGATTTATCGGATTGATTCACTCTCTTTTGACTTTGACTATTCTTTGACACCATATGTTTTTATGGTTGACAAGAAGGGGCATACTTCAAACTTTTTTATACCAAGAAAAGAATTTCCAGATCAGACCAAAGATTATTTAAGGCGATTCCGATCTTGATGTACTTTTCCCTCTCTGTCTATTTAAGGTAGAGAGGGGAAAATATGTTCTTTAAACTATTCGGATATTGCTCCTTAATGAAGTTTAACTCTGTTAGGTGCTTATATTCAGCACTATCCTTTAACTTTGCCTGAAACATAAAACCACATGACTATGAAGACTTTTTATTCCGTCTTTTATTTATGCTTCTTGCTCTGCCTGCCTTTTTCCGTGGTGGGATGTTCGGAAGATAATGAACCATCCGGGGAGATTGAAATAAACCAGCTGCCAGGTACTGCGCAGTTCTTTTTATCTAATTATTTTCCGGGACAATCTCCGGAGAAGATAGAAAGAACGATGACCGGGCAGGAGAATGATCAGTTGCTCTACCGGGTTGCTTTTCCCGATGAGGTGAAAGTGGAATTTAATGAAAATGGAGGATGGAAGAGTCTGATGGTTCCAAATCAAAACTTGCCCGAATCACTTCAATCCCTTTTTGGAGAAGTCATCGCATATGTAAAACAACACTTCTCTAATGATCCGTTTGTCGGTGTGAAGAACACCTGTTACGGAGAATGTGTGTTATTGAACAGTGGCAAGAAAGTAGCATTCTACTACGACCAAACCTGTGTCGGATATGAAATGGATATAAAAGGTGAATCTTCATTGCCGCAACCGGTGCGGGAGTTTACTGAAAAATACTTTCCGGATGGAACCTTTGAGGCTGTGATTGAACATATACCTGACGGGGAGTTTCCTGCCGGTTATACTTTCTGGTTGGAGAACGGATTTAAATGCGTGCTTGATGATAGGGGAGAGTGGACGGAAGTGAATGGAGGAACCGAACTGTTACCGACTTCGATTCTGGAAACATTACCTGCGAAAGTGACGGAAGATTTGCACCGGAACTATCCGAATGCACAAGTCACCTTCATTCGTCTGGAGGGTACCCGTTATACAATTCAGGTCAGCAAGACTGTGTATGTGACTATCGATCCCGAGAGTAAACCGATAGAGGTACCTCTGATGCAGGCACAGGCACTTGCAGAAGAGTATTTCGGTAAGCAGAGTTCCATCTCTATCAGTCATCCGCTGCATTCGGATGTGCTCAACTTTACCGTCCGCCTGCCGAACGGCTTTAATATGCTTGTTAACGAAGATGCCAGTGCATGGATTAATATAGACGGAAACGGATTTGCGTTTCCGGAGAAGCTCGTGGCATCGTTGCCGGAAAAGATTACCGATTATGTTTCGGGATATTCGAACTCTGAAATTACACGGGTAGACCGTTCGGTGGCAGCTTCCTATTTGGTGGAACTAACCAACGGAGACGGATTGATGTTCGACTCACAGGGAGATTTTCTTGGGAAAGAAAAGATAGAGTTGAGCGCCTCAGAGAAGGTGTACAGGTATATGCGTTATCATTATCCCAATGACCTGGATATGTATCTCGGCTCTTACAGCATAGAGGGTTGGGTATACAAACTGAGTGACGGTTCGCAAGTCAGATTCGATCGGAACGGTAATTTTGTGGAGATCATCTCATTAAAGTGAGTGCCGGATATTCAGTTCCCAAGGGTTCTCTATGGTTTTTATATCTTTCTGCGTAAGAAGTGAAGCCATGGTTTGCCCCATTTGCTTGAAGTCGGTGGATAAAGTAGTGATACCTCCGGCCAGTATCTCTTTCAGCGGAGTGTCGTTGTAAGAGATGATACCGAAGTCTTTTCCGGGAACAAACTGCTGTAGTTGCGCCTGTTTAAGCAGATCTACCAAATCCCGGTCGTTGACAGTCATAAATATTTCTCCTTTCTTGATCATCCGGTCCCTTACGGAGTCGGTATATTCGTGTGTAAACTGATGTTCCTCACAGAAAGTACAGAGGCCGTTGTATCGTTCGATAGGCTCTTTCTCTTCCTTCTGGACCATGATGATGTGGTCGTACTTTTTCAGGTGCGGGAGTCCGTGTACCAAAGCTTCGTAAGTGTCTTTATCGTATCTTCCAGATTTTTCAGGTAATCTCTCAGCTTTCTCGAAATTCTGTGCAGCGGAGGAGTATTTGCCTGCCAGTTCCGGGTGAAAGTGGTCGAGTAGGAAGACCCGTCCGGATAGGCTCTCCAATAGTGGGGCTATGTTGGTGAACTTGCCCGGCATCAGGATATATGTGGTGTATTTATAGTTGGCTTCATTGATGAGCGTCTCGAAGACTTTGCGGTTATAGTTGTGAAAATAGAGATCTACGTTTGCGGTCTTTTTGATGGAAGACATGAATGAATTGTAAAGATCTTCCTTGAACTCGTTGAATTCGTTGAAAAGGAGGAATACATTTAGCTTTTGCGCAATTCGGGTTGTTGCTATGTAATAACCTACACCCGGGGTGGAATCGATAATTCCTTTTGATTTAAGCTCGCTCAAACCTGCGAATACCGTATCTCTGGATAGATTATAGTTCTTTCTGAATTCATTGATAGAGAGAATCCAGTCTCCTTTTTTATAACTACCATTGTTGATGCCGTCTATAACGTGATTTACTACTTGTTTGTATTTTGATTCATTCCTTTTCATATTCTTGTTTTTGGTGCTGCAAAGATAGGATAAAAAACGTAAAAGGCTATGGATATTCTCCGGATATAGTATATGTTTTGTAACATAATAAAAATGCAGACCAGTTCGTATCAGTTTTGATGGCTTTCATTATCTTTGCACTGTTGCTTGGATCATAAGATTCATAAGCAAGAAAGAAAGACGGGAAAACAACAAACTATAAATAAAACAATGAGAACGTACAGATTTATGTTTCCGGTGTTGCTTGCAATGACTGCGACCGGAAGTTTGACGGCAAAGCCGTCTGATAAAGGAGGTTCCGGCATTCAGTTTCCGGAAGTAAGCCAGGTGAAAATAGAAGATGCATTTTGGAAACCCAAATTGGATCTTTGGCAGAAGGTGACGGTGAATGATGTCTTTGACAAGTTTGAAGGGAAGCATCTGGAACATCCGGGAAAATTCTGTAATACGTTTGAGAACTTTGACCGTGTAGCAAAGGGCGAGCGAAATATCGGTCAGCATGCAGGTGCTCCCTGGTTTGACGGACTTGTTTACGAAACAATCCGTGGGGTGGCAGACTTGATGGCAAGACAGTCGGATGTTGCTTTGGAGAAACGTGTCGACGGATATATCGACCGAATAGCTAAGGCACAGGCATCGGAGCCCAATGGTTATATCGATACTTATACTCAACTGATGGAAGCTGACCATCAGTGGGGAGAACGGGGAGGAATGCTTCGTTGGCAACACGATGTGTACAATGCCGGTATGCTGGTGGAAGCAGGGATACATTATTATAATGCAACCGGAAAAACGAAGTTGCTGGAAGTGGCAACCCGCTGTGCCAATCTGATGGCTGGATACATGGGGGCTTTCCCTAAAAAGAATGTGGTTCCGGCCCATTCCGGTCCGGAAGAGGCTTTGGTGAAACTTTATATCATTTATAAAAACAATCCGGAACTGAAAAAGCAAATCAATGTCCCGGTTGCTGAGCAGGACTATCTCAAATTGGCCGAATTCTGGATCGAAAGCAGAGGACATCACTGTGGATTCCCTCTGTGGGGTACATGGGGTAATCCGTCTGCCGAACAATGGATACGTGACCGGAAATATGAAGCTCCCGAATTCGGGAATCATACCCGTCCGTCATGGGGGGACTATGCACAAGATTCCATTCCGCTTTTCGAACAGAAGACTATTGAAGGACATGCCGTTCGTGCTACTTTGTTTGCTACCGGAGCAACGGCTACCGCACTTGAGAATCATTCACCGGAATATATCGCTGCCGTTAGTCGTTTATGGGATAATATGATTGGAAAGCGTATGTTCATCACCGGCGGAGTAGGTGCTGTTCACTTTGACGAGAAGTTCGGACCCGATTACTTTCTGCCTACAGATGCTTATCTTGAAACTTGTGCTGCTGTCGGTGCCGGTTTCTTCAGTCAAAGAATGAACGAGCTGACAGGTGATGCCAAGTATATGGACGAATTGGAACGCACCTTATATAATAACGTCCTGACAGGTATTTCTCTTTCCGGCACACAATACACTTACCAGAATCCGCTGAACTCTGCTAAGCATACCCGTTGGAGCTGGCACGATTGTCCTTGTTGTCCGCCAATGTTCCTTAAGATGATGTCTGCAATGCCCGGATTTATCTACTCGCAGAAGGGAAGTGACGTTTATGTGAACCTTTTTGTTGGTAGCGAAACGGAAATGACTCTGGCGGATCGGAACCGGGTACGTTTGACGCAAAAGACCGGTTATCCGTGGGAGGGTGTTGTCACCATGACCGTTGAACCCGAAAAAGAGAAGACTTTTATATTGAAAGTGCGTATCCCGGGATGGGCGCAAGGTGTGGAGAATCCTTATGGCCTGTATCGTTCGGAGGTACGGTCTGCCGTAAGCCTGAAGGTAAACGGTAAGTCGGTTCCACTAAAAATATTCAAAGGATATGCCGAAATTCAACGGAAATGGAAAAAGGGGGATCAAGTTGAGCTGACACTACCCGTTCAGCCGCGTTTGGTGACAGCCAATGAAGCAGTGGCGGATTTACAGGACAAAGTAGCCATTGCCGCCGGTCCCTTTGTATATTGTCTGGAAGGATGTGATAATGAAGGTTTGGCTGATTTGAAGGTTGATATGCGTTCTCCCCTGTCGATCACTTTTGAAAAGGGATTATTGAATGGAATCAATGTAATTAAAGGTCAGGCACTGGATAAGACAGGAAAGAAAGTACCGGTTATGGCTATTCCTTATTATGCTTTGGGCAATCGCCAGGATAAGGGTTATGCGGTTTGGATTCCGGCAAGTAAATAATGCGAACGAACATAAACACAATTGTAAGATGAGGGTAAACTGTTTGTTAGCTCTGATATTGTCTGCTTCGGTAGTAGCGGCACAGGACGCTGTGATCCGGGTGGATGCGGGTAAGGTCGAAAATAAAATAACTCCTTATTTATATGGAGCTTGCATGGAAGATGTAAATCATGAGATTTATGGGGGAATTTATGATCAGCAGATTTTTGGCGAGAGCTTTGAGGAACCTGCCTCCATGGATAACTTTATCGGGTTTACCCGGTGCGAAGGGGTATGGAAGATGCAAGATGATCAACTTTCCGTATCGTCGCATCCGGGGGCGAAATTGGTTTATGATGATGCGGAGTTCTCTGACGGTAGGGTCGGAGTCGATATAAAATTTACCGATGACATTTCGTCTGCCAATAATGCGGGACTTTTGTTGCGCGTCGGTGAATACGGAGGTGGAGCGGATAATTTTGATGGATACGAAGTCAGCCTGTTTGCCGATGGCAAACGCGTGCTGTTAGGTAAGCATCTGCACAACTGGCAGGAACTGAAAACAGTTCCGGTAGATGTAGATCCGTCGCAATGGAATCGTATGGAAGTGAAGATGGAGGGTGATGAACTGGTGATTCTGCTGAACAGTCGTGAAGTATTGCGTTTCGAAGATCATCTTACCACTTTACGTAATGGAAAGGTCGCTTTCCGCAATTGGGGTGCCGGTGCATCTTTCCGTAACCTGACCATCGGAGATGGTACTCCTGTCAAGCTGTTAACCCGATCGGCACCACAGGTCAGTGGCATGTGGGATGCTTTTGCAGATCTGAATGCGGCCGCTTCATATAAACAGGTTGCGGACAAACCTTTTCATGGACACTATGCTCAGCAAGTAGAGTGTCTGGCAGGTATCGGTAAAGTGGGCATTGCCAACCGGAGCTTGAATCGCTGGGGGATCTCCGTACGTCAGGGTGAGAAGAAAACCGGTAGCCTTTATTTGAAAGGGAAGGCAGAAGTATGGGTAGCCCTTCAAAGCGTGGATGGTGAAAAAGAATATGCTGTACAGTGTATCCGTACCGAGTCCGGCGACTGGAAAAAGTATACATTTGAGTTGATTCCGGACAAGACCGATGAAAACGCACGCTTTGCCATTTATTTGAAAGGGAAAGGGCGTTTTCTGGTAGATATGGTCACTTTGATGAACGGTGCCGACCGGCAGTTTCGTGGGTTGCCGTTGCGTAATGATATCGGGCAGGCAATGGTGAATCAGGGGTTGCGTTTCCTGCGCTATGGAGGTACGATGGTTAACGCTCCCGAATACCGTTTTAAGAATATGATTGGTGATCGTGCATTGCGTCCGCCTTATAAAGGCCACTGGTATACTTATTCGACTAACGGTTTCGGTATCGAGGATTTCCTCCGGTTCTGCGAGAAGGCAGGGTTTGTGCCTGCTTATGCAGTGAATGTAGAAGAGTCGGCGCAGGATATGGCGGACATGATTGAATACTTGAACGGGCCGGTAGATACGGAATGGGGGAAGAAGCGTGCCGCGAACGGGCATCCCGAACCTTACGGATTGAAGTATCTGGAGATTGGAAACGAAGAGGTCATCTGGGGGGATATCGAGGCAGACTATCAGCATTACATTGATCGTTTTAATGATATCTATGAAGCGGTTCATGCCAAAGATCCGGAGGTGCAATTTATTCATTCTGCCTGGTGGCGTCCCGAATCGCCTAACATGGAAAAAGTATTTAAAGCCCTTGACGGAAAAGCTGCTTATTGGGATTATCACCCTTGGACGGATGATCTCGGTAGCCGTGAGAACATAGACAGGGAGTTGACGGATATGAAGGCCAAGTTCTTGAAATGGAATCCGAATACAACGATGCGTTGTGCCATTTTTGAAGAAAATGGAAACCTGCATAACATTCAGCGTGCCATTGTACATGCTACCGTTCAGAATGTAGTTCGTCGCCATGGTGACTTCATCCTGACTACCTGTGCGGCCAATGCCCTTCAACCCTATCTGCAAAATGACAATGGTTGGGATCAGGGGCAGGTATTTTTCACACCGGGACAGGTTTGGGGAATGCCGACTTTCTATGCACAGCAGATGTCTGCTGCCCATCACCATCCGTTACGTTTGTGGAGTGAAGTGAAAGGAGAACTGGATGTGACAGCCACAACGAATGAAGCACGTGATGAAGTGGTTCTGCATGTTGTGAACACTTCACCTGAGGTACGGCGGAGCCAGATAAACTTGTCCGGTTTCATTCCGGAGGGAAATATGGAAATATATACTTTGAGTGGAGAACTGAATGACGAAAATCTTCCCGATACGCCGACCCGGATTCTTCCGAAAGCTATCTGGATGCAGGCTGCCGGATCTGATTTTACTTATTCGTTTCCTGCTTACTCGTATACGATTGTCGTGCTTGGGAAGTAAGTTATCGTTATGGGAATTAACATTGTTAATACCGCTTCGGAAAGTTTTGCTGACAGATTGTAAACAACAAGTCTTTTGCATGTAAAAGATTTGTTGTTTACAATCAAAACACTTGTTTTAACAGATCGTTAAAACAAGTGTTCCTTCAATGTGATATAAACACTTATAACCTTCTATTTATCAGCTGGAACCTAATCAAAGGACCTTTGTTTCCTAAAGCCTCTGCCTGCATGGCTTCAAGTGATCTACTTGTCAGAATGACAAGTAGAATATAATTGATGAGAAGTTATAGAACCTTTTATGGTCTGGAAATAGCTGATACATTGCACGAATTTGTTCCACCGGCCGACAGCACTACAGACGGAAGGGGCAGATTTCCAAGCCGTCCAGTATCTTCAGGTATAACTCCAATGCTTCTTCGATTTCTTTAATCATGATATATTCATCGGCTGTATGTGAACGCGAAGAACGGCCGGGACCCATTTTTACCGAAGGGAAAGACATTAACGCCTGATCAGAAAGGGTAGGGGAACCGAAAGGTATACGTCCCAGTTTTTTTGCTTTTTGTACAAACGGATGACTCTCTTCGATACGTGAAGAGTTAAGGCGGAATGAGCGGGCTTCGGCTTTGCAGGAAATATGTTTTTGTATTTCGGCAAACAGTTCTTCATTGGAGTAAAGTTCGTTGCTTCGTACGTCCACTAAGAAACTGCAACGGTCGGGGATGACATTGTGCTGTGTACCGGCATTGATCACCGTGACACTCATTTTGACAGGGCCCAGCAGAGACGATTCTTTGGCAAAACGGTAGTCGCGGAACCAGGCAATGTCGTCCAATACCTTATATATAGCATTATCACCTTCATTACGGGCTGCGTGTCCTGCTTTTCCGATGGCAGTGACATCAAGTACCATTAACCCTTTTTCGGCAATGGCAGGTTGCATTTCGGTAGGTTCTCCCACTACGGCAAAACTGATAGGAGGAAGTCCGGGCAATACACTTTCGATACCCCCTTTTCCCGATACTTCTTCTTCGCAGGATGCCAGATAAATGAGGTTATAACTTTGTTGCCTGCGGCATAGTTGCAGAAACACCTGTAAGAGTGTCACTACGCTTGCACCGGCATCGTTGCTGCCCAATCCGTAAAGTTTCCCATTCTCTTCGCGGGGAGTGAACGGATCTTTTCGCCAACCGTTGACCGGTTTTACGGTATCGATATGGGAATTGAGCAGGATTGTCGGTTTCTTCAGGTCGAACATGGGACTCAGACACCAGATGTTGTTTCCTTTACGGCCTGTGGTCATACCTTCGGCCTCGATATAGTTTTGCAGGTAATCGGCTGCTTTTTCTTCTTCGCGGCTGAGCGAAGGGATGCTGATCAGAGATTTCAGCAAGCCGACAGCTTCGGATGTAATGGATTCGTCTATCATTTCTTTTTTTGCTTTGAACGGATGCAAATGTACAAATAATACTTGAATCTTTCAGTTTGTCAGACAACTATTTATCAGGTGCTATATGGCTAAGTGCCTGACTCTGTTAAGCAAAATAATTCAGTGTTCACACCTGATAATTCCAAATTAAACGATACCTTTGCAGACGAATAACTAACAACAAAGGATATGACTTATCATCATTTATCTGTCTTGGTTCATCGTCAGGCTGAAAAGTATGGCGACAAGACAGCTCTGAAATACCGTGACTATGAGAAGGCACAGTGGATCCCTATCTCTTGGAATGAATTCTCGCAAACTGTAAGGCAGGCCGCCAATGCCATGGTGGAACTGGGGGTACAGGAAGAAGAAAACATCGGTATTTTCTCTCAAAATAAGCCGGAATGTCTGTTTACGGATTTTGCCGCTTTTGCTAATCGTGCGGTGACGATTCCACTCTATGCAACCAGCTCTCCGGCACAGGCACAATACATTATCAATGATGCACAGATACGTTTCTTATTTGTAGGAGAGCAGTTCCAATACGATGCTGCTTTCAGCGTATTTGGCTTTTGCCCTTCACTTACCCAGTTAATTATTTTCGATCCGGCAGTAGTAAGAGATCCGCGTGATATGAGTTCCATCTACTTTGACGAGTTTCTGGCCAAAGGAAAAGATTTGCCGCACAACGAAGTGGTGGAAGAACGTACGGCACGTGCCGGTGCCGATGATTTGGCAAATATATTGTATACGTCCGGTACTACTGGTGAGCCCAAAGGAGTGATGTTACATCATTCTTGCTATCTGGAAGCATTCCGCATTCACGATATTCGTTTGGTGGATATGACCGATAAGGACGTTTCGATGAACTTCCTGCCTCTGACCCATGTGTTTGAGAAGGCGTGGACTTATCTCTGTGTGCATAAAGGAGTACAGGTATGTATCAATCTCCGTCCGGCCGACATCCAGACGACGATTAAAGAAATTCGTCCGACGTTGATGTGCAGTGTACCCCGTTTTTGGGAAAAAGTATATGCAGGTGTCCAGGAGAAAATTGCCGAGACTACCGGTATCAAGAAAATGTTGATGCTGGATGCCATCAAGGTAGGGCGTATCCACAATCTTGAGTATCTGCGGGTAGGTAAGACGCCTCCCAAAATGATTCAGCTGAAATATAAATTCTACGAAAAGACTATTTATGCCTTATTGAAAAAGACTATCGGTATAGAGAATGGTAACTTCTTCCCGACGGCCGGTGCCGCTGTTCCTGATGAAATCTGTGAATTTGTGCATTCCGTAGGTATCGATATGTTGGTGGGATATGGTTTGACGGAATCTACTGCGACTGTTTCGTGTACTTCGAAGACCGGTTATGACATCGGTTCGGTAGGACAAGTGATGCCGGAGGTAGAGGTAAAGATCGGGGAAGACAATGAAATTCTGCTTCGGGGAAAAACGATCACGAAGGGATATTATAAGAAAGCGGAAGCTACGGCAGCTGCTATTGATGAAGAGGGATGGTTCCATACCGGAGATGCCGGCTATTTCAAAAATGGTCAGTTGTATCTGACGGAACGTATCAAGGATCTGTTCAAAACATCGAATGGAAAATACATTGCTCCCCAGGCATTGGAAACCAAATTGGTTATTGACCGTTATATCGACCAGATAGCTATTATTGCCGACCAGCGTAAATTTGTATCTGCGCTGATTGTACCCGTATACGGCTTTGTGAAACAGTATGCCAAAGAGAAAGGTATCGAATACAAGGACATGACCGAACTGTTGGAGCATCCTAAGATTATTGCTTTGTTCCGTGCACGTATTGACACGTTGCAGCAACAATTTGCCCACTACGAACAGATTAAACGTTTCACATTGCTTCCTGAACCGTTCAGTATGGAAAAGGGAGAACTGACTAACACTCTGAAACTGAAACGTCCGGTAGTGGCACGCAATTATAAAGAGGTAATTGATAAAATGTATGAGGAGTAAGAACACGAAATTTTGTATATCTTTGCTCCCCATTATTAACGAAAACCATAAATAAGAAGTATGATTACTATTGAACAACTTAAAGACGTGAAAGAGCGCACTGATGCGCTGAGGAGGTATCTTTGACATCGACGGGAAGAAAATTCAGGTCGAAGAAGAACAATTGAGAACACAGGCTCCGGGATTCTGGGATGACCAGAAGAAGGCCGAAGCACAAATGAAACTGGTGAAAGGATTACAGAAGTGGATTGACGGTTACAACGAAGTCAAAACACTGGCAGACGAACTGGAACTGGCTTTCGATTTTTATAAAGACGAACTGGTCACCGAGCAGGAGGTGGACGAGGCGTATGCAAAGGCTCTGGAACATGTGGAAAACCTGGAGTTGCAGAATATGCTTCGTGATGAAGCCGACCAGATGAGTTGCGTGCTGAAGATTAACTCCGGTGCAGGTGGCACGGAGAGTCAGGACTGGGCATCGATGCTGATGCGTATGTATCTTCGTTATGCCGAGACCAATGGTTATAAAGCAACCATGGCCAACTTGCAGGAAGGTGATGAAGCGGGTATTAAAACCTGTACCATCCAGATCGAAGGCGACTATGCTTATGGATATCTGAAAGGTGAAAACGGTGTACACCGTTTGGTTCGTGTTTCCCCTTACAATGCGCAGGGTAAGCGTATGACTTCTTTTGCTTCCGTATTTGTGACTCCGCTGGTAGACGACAGTATCGAGGTGAATATAGAAACAGCACGTATTTCCTGGGATACATTCCGAAGCGGTGGTGCCGGTGGTCAGAATGTGAACAAGGTAGAATCCGGAGTTCGTCTGCGTTATCAGTTCAAGGACCCGTATACAGGCGAGGAAGAAGAAATCCTGAT
>ENA-OPAG01000907-OPAG01000907.1-human-gut-metagenome-genome-assembly--contig:-NODE-907-length-16511-cov-3.981405_pt1 | contig 16511 bp, 15 predicted proteins | sample MGYA00241053_ERZ501422 | MGnify/ENA primary metagenome ERZ501422 (study PRJEB25962, sample SAMEA2042619) | human gut metagenome | biome: human gut; feature: human-associated habitat; material: faeces... | reverse complement strand
TGTGCCAGTACCGGCTGTAACCGTAGCAACAGTCGTACGAACATCGCCAGTGGTATTTTTAGATTTTGCCTTGAACGTAACTGTTGTGCCCGAAATAGTATACGAAAGCCAGGAATCATTTGCCAAAGCCACACTAAATACCGTTTTATTGGATGTCAATGTCACATTTGCTTCCGCTTCATTAGCTCCTTCCAATGTCACAGGATTTGGATTAACCGTCAATGTTCCCGGTTCTTCAGGATAAGTATAATCACCGATTGTACGCATACATCTTACAAAACGGTTGGTAGCTGTTTTATTTCCTGCATCAGCTCCCGATTTACCGAAACGTACCCAATAAGCCTGATTACCTGCTGCGTTTTCCGTACTCGACCAATAGCTTTCGCCATTACCCGAACCGGCAGCCTCGTTCATCACATCACCTTGTAAATCAGTCAACATCTTATCAAATGCAGCACGTGCCGCCTTCTCTACTTCCGTCAGTTTATCAGGTACGGCTGAAACAAAATCCGGATCAGTATGTCCAACACCATTATAGGCATCAAACAATTCCCATAATTCATCGCGGGCAGGCAGATACCACCCGTCACCCAACGACTGGCAATATGCTACCGCATCATTTGCCGACGGAGAAGTGAACAAGGCAGAATTAGCATATCCGTTGACAGTGGAAAATGCACTATGAGGCATCACAGAAGCCTCAAAAGGATTCCCTCCCTGACGTTTCACTGAAACCGCTTTTCCTACCATATTATCCGAAGGATCCACCCAGAAAATCATACCGATACCCTCATCCACACTTTGTCCTATCTTCAAAGAAAGATCCGGTTCTTTAGAATCCTGGGTAACCGTCACTTCTACTGTATATGAGCCGCAAGTCAGTTTCACGACAGCCGTTCTTGCATCTTCACCATCATTTTGTGTCAAGGCCGTGTAGACAACACTTTTTGAACTTACATCTACAGAAAGCCATTCTGCTTCGTACTGTGCAACAACCTGACCAACATTGGTATATAACAGCGACGTAACAGAAGAACCCGCCGCTTTCGCCAAATTTACTTTTGTATCTTTACAATTAAATTCAGGCATCACGCGTACCGATGCATCATCGACACAAGAAAGTAACCCCAGATTTAAAATCAATAAGAAGTATATTATTTTTTTCATATTCATTCATGTTTTACAGATAATCAATCGCTTAATACCAGTTCTCATTCTGTGGGAAATTCTCTTTCCCCATCAAGTCAATCTGTTCCTGCGGAATAGGCCAACATTCGTGCTTTCCAACCACAAAACTGGTACGGCATTCCGCATAATCTTTATCCAGATAAGGGTTTTCAGCCTTCGTCTCGCCATAATGCGCTTTCACTCTTTCGCCCAAGAGTCCCAAACGTTTCAACAAAGGCCAGCGAACGCCTTCAAAATTCAACTCACGGGCATATTCATCCAAAAGTATATCCTGCGTCAGAGGACCTGCAAATTTATCATTTCCCGCACGTTCCCATGTTTTATTGTAACAGCGCAGAGCATCCGTGCTCATTCCTCCGTCACGGCGCATATACGCTTCTGCCGCCATTAAGTAAGTTTCTGCCAGTCGATAGACAATCAGATCCTTGAAACCTGTTGTCCGGTCCGGATTATCAGCTATCGTCCATTGGTCAAAGTATTTTTTCGACATAAAATGCAGTGTTTCACAATAGCTGGAACTCTGTGTAAGAGGAATCAATTCTCCATATTTAGGAGAAGTAGGGTCATTATATTTGAAACGGTGAACAAACAACTCATTATATCGCGTATCTTTTGCCTGATCGTACAGACTCAACAGAGGCGGCGACTACAAGCAGAGCGATGCCACCGGTTTCATCAGCATCTATGGTCTGCCCACCAAGGTGCAGGCCATCGTAAACAGCGAAAAAGAAGGTAAATAAAGAGTTATGCTTACCGCAGTTACTGGTATCAATTGGGGCGATGAGGGCAAGGGCCGCGTCATCGATCTGTTAGCCGAACATGCCGATGTTGTTGCCCGCTATCAGGGCGGCAACAATGCCGGCCACACCGTTGTAACGGAGCAGGGCAAGTTCATCCTGAACCTGCTGCCCTCCGGCATCCTGCACCCGGACGTTGTCTGTGTGCTGGGTGCGGGCATGGTGATCGACCTCGACCATCTGGCCGGAGAAATGGATGCTATTGAGGAGCGCGGCGTAAAGGTAGGCCCAGAAAACCTGAAACTTTCAGATAAGGCCACCATCTCCATGCCGTGGCACAAGGTGCAGGACGGCTTGGAAGAGGACCGCCTTGCCCAGAAGGGCGCGGCCTTTGGTTCTACCCGCCGCGGCATTGCCTACGCCTACAGCGACAAATACCGCAAAAAGACCCTGCGTCTGGGCGATCTGCTGCATCTGGACGAAAAGCGCGTGCAGGACCGCCTGCACATGATCCTGGAATCCAAGAATCTGGAGCTGGGTGGCTGCTATCATCAGGAACCCATGAGCTACGATGCTCTGCTGGAATGGTGCCGGATGCAGGCCGGACAGTTTGCACCGTATATCTGTGATGTGGGTGCATTTTTGCAGCAGGCTCACGACAGCGGCAAGCGCATCGTGCTGGAAGCCCAGCTGGGTGCCATGCGGGATATCGATTATGGCATCTTCCCGTTCACTTCCAGCTCCAACACGCTGGCAGCCTATGCGCCGCTGGGCGCAGGCATTCCGAACTGCCGTCTTGACCATGTGGTGGGCGTGCTGAAAGCCTACTCCACCTGCGTGGGTGCAGGCCCCTTTGCCGCCGAGAACGCCATGAACGAGGATTGGAATGAACAGCTGCGCAAGGCAGGCGGCGAGTATGGTGCGGCCACCGGCCGTCGGCCCCTTCGACTGTGTGGCCAGCCGCTACGGCCTTACCTGTCAGGGCGCAGACAAGATCGCCCTGACGAAGCTGGATGTGCTCAGCAGCATGAAAGAGATCCCGGTGATCACCGGTTACACATTGGATGGCGTGCAAGTCCCCAGCTTCGACCCGCTGTCCGACCTTGACCGTGTAGAGCCGGTGGTCACTATGCTGCCCGGCTGGAACAAGGATATCTCCGGCTGCAAGAGCTGGGATGAGCTGCCCAAAGAGGCCAAGGCTTACGTGGAATTTCTGGAAAAGCAGCTGGGCCATGAGATCCAGTTCGTCTCCACCGGAGCCGAGCGCGAGAAGTTCGTGCTGAAAGGAGCATGGCTGTGAGACACTTTATTGAGCCCAACAGCTTTTCTCTGGAAGAGCAGCTGGCCCTTCTGGATCTTGCCGACCGGATGGAGGCCGACCCGGCACCCTATGCCCACCTGTGCGATGGGCGCATTCTGGCCACCCTGTTCTACGAGCCTTCCACCCGCACCCGCCTTTCGTTTGAATCGGCCATGCTGCGGCTGGGCGGCAAGACACTGGGCTTTGCAGGGGCACAGCTTTCTTCCGCCAGCAAGGGCGAGACGGTGGAGGACACCGCCCGCGTGGTGAGCAACTACGCCGATGTGATCGCCATGCGCCACCCCAAAGAGGGCGCACCGCTGCGGGCATCCCTTTCTGCACGTGTGCCGGTGATCAATGCAGGCGACGGTGGGCACGCGCATCCCAGCCAGACCATGATCGACCTCATGACGATCCGCCAGCGCAAGGGGCGGCTGGATCATTTGACGATCGGCTTCTGCGGCGACCTCAAGTTTGGCCGCACGGTCCACTCCCTGACCGCTGCGCTGAGCCAGTTTGAGGGCAACCGGTTCGTGTTCATCTCGCCGGAAGATCTGCGCCTGCCGCAGTATGTGAAGAATGAATCGCTGGAGCCGACCCATCAGATCTATAAGGAAACGGCTGACCTTGAAGCCGAGCTGCCGCATCTGGATGTGCTGTACATGACTCGTATCCAGCAGGAGCGCTTTTTCAACGAGGAAGAATACCTGCGCCTGAAAGGCTGCTACCAGCTGGACGAAGCGCTGCTGCAGAAGGCACCGCAGGATATGCCGGTGCTGCATCCGCTGCCCCGCATCGACGAGATCAAAAAGGATGTGGATGACGACCCGCGTGCCGCCTACTTTGATCAAGTGCACAATGGCGTGTATATCCGCATGGCCATCATTCTGGCGTTGCTTGATATCCCTGATCCAGTTACTGGCAAAAAGGTGCTGGAAGCATGATATAAACCTCTTCCCCGAATCCTAAAAAGAAAGCCGGGCAGACCGCAGTCTGCCCGGCTTTCTGATATTACTTTAATCCACCACCGGAATGTTCAGCCCGAATTCCAGCGGGCGGAAGCGGGGGCAGACATTCTCCGTGATGCAGATGACCGACGCGGCCAGGCGGCTGCCGATCTCGCAGGACTCGGCCAGCGTTTTGCCATAGGTCAGGCCGATGGTGGTGCCGGCAAAGAAGGCATCGCCTGCGCCGGTGGTGTCGATCACATCCACCTTCTTGGCAGGCACCACGCCGCACTCGCCGTTGGCGCGGGCATATACGGCACCCTGACCGCCCATGGTGATCACCATACTGGGAATGTTGGCGCTGTGCACATTGACGGCCAGAACCCTGCACATTTCGTCCGGAGCCAGATGACCGTAATCATCGGAGAACAGCAGCCCGGCTTCCTGTTGGTTGCACACAAAGCAATCGATCTGCTGCAGGAAATCCCGGCGCTCCATGGCAATACTCATGTTGGAAATGGCCGCAAAAACCTTTTTGTTGTACTTTTTGGCGTAGTGCAGCACCTGTTTTACAGTATCTTTTTCCAGATCCAGCTCCAGCGCAATGGCATCGCAGTCGGCAAAGATCTCGTCGCCCTTTTCCTTTAAAAGGCCGGTGAGGGGAGTGGTGTCCGGCCGCTTGGAAATGGCTGCATGCACATCGCCGTCGTTGTCAAAGATGGCCAGCCAGGTGCCCATGCCGTCCGGCACGCGCTGGATGTACTTGGTGTTCACCTTGTGGTTCTCCAGCTTGTTGATCACATCCTGCCCCATGCCGGTGTCGTCCACCAGACTGACAAAGGTAGGGCGCAGCTCTACATTGGCGATATCCTCCACCACATTGCGGCTCACGCCGCCGTGTACCTGCTCAATGCGCCCGGCGTTGCGTCCGCCGGGAATGTAGGCAGACAGGGGATAGCCTTTGATATCCACAAAAACAGCACCGAGCACAACGATTCCCATAGCAAAAACCTTTCTGAACAAGAAATATTTACGTCTATTATACCGTATTCTGACACAATGCGCCATCCCTTTTGCGCAAAAACTCCGCAAAGGTCAGGCAAGGGCTGTCTGCGCTGTGCGCACCAGATATTCCATGGCCTGCATCGGGTACTGTCCGGCAGCAGTCTCACCGGTCAGCATCACGCTGGCCGCGCCGTCCAGCACGGCGTTGTAAATGTCACTCACCTCGGCACGGGTGGGCACAGCGCGGGTGCACATGCTGTCCAGCATCTGGGTCACTACCATAAAGGGCACGCCTGCAGCCCGGCAGGCGGCGGAAAGCTGCTTCTGGCAGCGGGGCAGCTCCCACAGCGGCATGGCATTGCCAAGGTCTCCGCGTGCGATCACCACCTCATCTACAAGGTGGATGAATTCCGGCAGGGCACGCACACCGGTCATGTTTTCAATTTTGGCAAAGATACGGATATCCGCAGCCCCGGCTTTTTCCAGCGCATGGCGCAGGGCCAGAATATCTGCTTTGCCGCGCACAAAAGGCAGCATCACACCGGTAACACCGCACTGCTTTGCAATTTTCAGGTTCTGCAGGTCTTCCTCCGTCAGGGTAGGCGAGGGCACCGCAAGGCCCGGTGCAGCAATGCTTTTGCGGCTCTGCAGGGTGCCGCCGCGCACCACGGTGCACACAAGGGCTTCCGGCAATGCCTGTGTGACCTGCACCAGAAGCTTGCCGTCGTCCAGCAAAAGCTGCTGGCCCGGCGCAGCCGCCTGTACCAGAGCTGCCGGGCAAGGTACGCCGTCTGCGCCAAGGCGTACAGAGCTGCCCTCAACCAGAGCAACAGGCTCTGCCAGCGTGCCGATGCGCAGTTCCGGCCCCTGCAGGTCGATTAGCAACTGGCGGATGCCGGCTGCGCGGATCATGGCCAGCCAGTCGGTGTGCGCCGCCAGCGGCCCGTGGGAAAGGTTCATGCGGATGCCGGTCATGCCGGCTTCCACCATGTGCTGCAAGATCGCCGGCTGTGCGCAGGCCGGGCCGATGGTACCATAAAAATCCAAGGTTCATTCCCTCGATTCATTTTTTATTTCTAATGTATATTGTAACATGAACTGTCCGGGTTGAAAAGAGCCGGACGCGGGCATCATAAGGCGGTTGAAGAAATGCGATAGCAGCCTGCGCAGGGAAATTGCGAAAAATCAAAGACCCGGAACCTTTTTAGAGCCGTTTGGCCCTGAAAAAGTTCCGGGTATCGTACAGTATTTTTTTGGGTGCTTTTTATCGGCAAAGGCCGAGACGCTTTTTGAAGCCCTCCCACAGGCGCACCACCCGCTCCCGCGGCAGGAAATACCCGCAAGGACGGCGATTGCTGGGTGCACTGTGTGGCGCGGGTACCGGTACACCTGCCCGAATAGCAAAAGAGGCTGTTGCACATCGTTTTAGCCGAAAGTGCAACAGCCTCTTTTTGTTGTGGGCAATCAGCCCTCCGATGCAAAAAATTCTTTGGTCAGCCTGACCACTGTGCCGGAAAGCAGCAGCAGCGCGAGCAGGTTCGGAATGCTCATCAGGCCGTTGAAGGTATCGGCGATGCTCCACAGCAGGCCCAGATCCATCGTTGCGCCCAGAATGGACACAAAGGAGTAGACCAGAAAGAAGGGCTTTGCCACCTTATCGCTGCGGCACAGGAACACCAGGAACCGGGAACCATACAGGCCCCAGCCGATGATGGTGGAAAAAGCAAAGCAGCACAGGGCCACGGCGGTAAAGATGGAAGCCCAGCCGCCGTAGGTAGTGGTAAAGCCGCTGATGGTCAGCTCTGCACCGGCGGCGGTGCCGTAGTTCACGGTGGTGCCGCTGCACAGAATGACCATGGCAGTCAGGGTGCAGATGACGATGGTATCGGCAAACACTTCAAAGATGCCGAACATGCCCTGCTTGACCGGCTTTTTGGTGTCGGCGCAGGCGTGGGCAATGGAACCGGTGCCAAGGCCGGCCTCGTTGGAGAAAATGCCGCGGGACACACCCTTCTGCATACTGACGAACAGGCTGCCGATGGTGCCGCCGGTGAACGCTGCCGGGTTGAACGCACCCGCAATGATGGACTCGAACACATAGGGCAGGCGCTCAAAGTTCAGCACCATAACGCCCACGGACAGCACGATGTAGAACAGAGCCATAAAGGGCACCAGCTTTTCGCTCACGCTGCCAATGCGCTTGATGCCGCCCAGCAGCACCATGGCCACCAGCATGGCCACTGCGATGCCAACCACGAGGTTCAGGGTAGAAAGCGCACCGCCGCCCACCACGCCGTACTCCAGCAGAGCGGTATCGATAGCGGCAACGATGGTATTTACCTGTGTGGCATTGCCGGTGCCAAATACGGTCAGCACGCCAAACAGGGAATACAGCGCAGCAAGAAACTGCCAAGGCTTGCTCAGGCCGTTTTTAATGTAGTACATGGGGCCGCCTACCCATTCGCCCGCCTCGCTGCGCTCACGGTAGTGCACCGCCAGCGTGACCTCGGCAAACTTGGTGCACATGCCCAGCAGGGCAGAACACCACATCCAGAACACGGCACCCGGTCCGCCAATGGCGATCGCGCCTGCCACACCGGCAATGTTGCCGGTGCCCACGGTGCCGGCCAGCGCGGTGCACACCGCCTGAAAGGGGGTCATGGCGCCATCGGAAGCGTCTTTTTTGCGGAACATGCGTCCGATGGTGGTCTTGATGGCGTAGGGAAATTTGCGGATCTGCAAAAAGCCCGTGCGAACGCTCAGGAGCAGGCCTACGCCGATGATGCACACCATGGCGGGCACGCCCCAGATGAATTGGTTGACCGCCTGATTGACGGCCGTGATCGTCTCGATCATATTTTTCCCACATCCTCTGTTAAATTGCGCTTTTCCAGCCGAAATGCCGGAAAACAAACATCTTATTCTACCGCAGTTTTTGCGCACTGTCAAATAAAATGCACAAAAAAGAGGGAGGCTTTTTGGCAAACTCTCCCTCAACTGCTTGAAACTATTTTATTTTACTTGGCCTTCGCCGTCCAGCGCTTTCAAGAAGGCTCAGCACTTTCCAACTGCCTTGCGGTACACCGGGTAAGCCACGATGGCGGACAGCACTTCGGTGATCCAGAATGCATGCCACACGCCGTTGGCACCAAGGAAATGGCACAGCACAGCGGCCAGCGGCATGATGAATACGATGTAGCGGCACAGCGAGATGACCAGCGATTCTGCGCCCTTGCCAAGGCCTTCCAGTGCACCGGAAGAGGTGGTGGATACGGCAGAAACCACAAAGCCCAGACAGATGATGCGCAGGGCAGTCTGGCCGATGGCGACGGTTTCGGGGTTGGAGGTGAACAGCTGCATCAGCGGGCGGGAAGCGAACAGGCAGATGACCGTGCCCGCAGCCATGATGGCAGCACTCATGATGAGGGTGAGTTCGTAGAGCTTTTTCACGCGGGCGTGCTGCTTGGCACCGTAATTGTAGCCAATGAGCGGGCGCATACCCTGCACGATGCCGTTGGCGGGCAGATACAGGAAGGTCTGCAGCTTGTAGTAAATGCCCAGCACCACCACGTAGCTCTGGGAAAAGCCCGCCAGCAGGCCGTTCAGGAAGGTGACCAGCAGAGAGGGCAGGGCCAGATTGAGGATGGCCGGCACGCCGATGGCATACAGTTTGCCGTCCAGTGCGGCATCCGGGCGCAGGCAGCTGCGGCGCAGTCGGATAGGCAGCTCAGTACGGACGTAAACGAAGAGGTAAACGCACAGGCTCAGCAGCTGGCCGATGCCGGTGGCAAGGGCCGCACCCGCAATGCCCATGGCAGGCACCGGGCCAAGGCCGAAGATCAGGATGGGGTCCAGAAGGATGTTGCACACACAGCCAAAGATCAGCGCCGCCATAGTCACCTTCATGCGGCCCACGGCCTGAAACATCTTTTCAAAGGCCAGTGCCGCCATGTTGATGGTGGCAAACAGGAATACGATGGTGGAGTAGGTGATGCCGGATGCGATCAGGCCTGCGTCGCTGGTGAACCGGCGCAAAAAGCCCGGCATGATGACAATGCTGACAATGGTGATGAGAATGCCGTGCATCAGGCTCAGCGCCATACCGTGGGTGGCGGCAGTCTCGGCCTTTTTGTGGTCGCCTGCGCCAAGGTACAGTGCGATCATGGCATTGATGCCAATGCCAAAGCCAATGGCAATGGCGTTGGCAAAGTTCTGGATGGGATACACCAGACTGAGGGCAGTCATGGCATCCTCACTGATGCGAGCCACGAACAGGCTGTCCACGATGTTGTACAGGCTGTTCACCAGCATGGAGATAACGTTCGGCAGTGCCATGGATACCAGCAGCGGCAGCACCGGTTTTTCTTTCATAAAGGTCTCGTTCATAGTGTTTGCATTGCTCCTGTAGAGAAAAGAAATGAATTGCTGCAGCCGCAGAATCGTCAGGGCGAGACTGCTCGAAAACAAACGCAGACGCAAAAAAGCCACACAATGGCTTTTTTGAAGTCATTGTGTGGCGAAAAGTAGCATACTGCTGTAAAAATCCACACGAATTTTATTACCTGTAGGATAACACGGCTTCCGGCAGATGTCAAGAGGTCAAACGGATAAAGTATGACTTTTATAGACTTGACCATTTTTCACCGGGAGGCTAAAATAAAAATAGATACTTTATAAAATAAGGAGAATCCTGCCATGAAATGGATGATCGCATCCGACCTGCACGGGTCGGCGTTTTATTGCAAAAAAATGATCAAAGCGTTTGAGCGGGAGAGAGCAGACCGGCTGCTTTTGCTGGGGGATCTTTTGTATCACGGCCCCCGCAACGACCTGCCGGAGGGCTATGCCCCGAAGGAGGTCATCCCGCTCCTGAACGGGCTGAAGCCGGCGCTTTTGTGCGTGCGGGGCAACTGTGACGCTGAGGTGGATCAGATGGTGCTGGATTTTCCCATTCTGGCCGACTATGCGGTGCTGCCGGTGGGCAGGCGGCTCGTTTACGCTACCCACGGTCATGTGCACAACCTGAAAAACCTGCCGCCGCTGGCTCCGGGGGATGTCCTGCTGCATGGCCACACCCACATTCCGGCGTGGACAGAGTTCGGCGAAGGCAATCTCTACCTGAACCCCGGTTCTGTGAGCATCCCGAAGGAGGGGAGCGCACATAGCTATATGACACTGGAAGGGGAGACTTTCCTTTGGAAAACGCTGGAAGGCGAAGTGTACCGGGAGCTGGAGCTGTGATGGGGGCAATGGAGCTGGAAGAGAAAACGGTTCAGATCCGGGATGATTTCGACCCGGACAAAATTCTGGAAAGCGGCCAGTGCTTTCGCCCCCGGAAGCAGGCGGAGGGCTGGTATCGGTTTGTTTCCGGGAGACAGCTGCTTTACCTCAGACCACTGCGCAGCGGAACCTACACGGTGCGGTGTGAGCCGGGCGCATGGGAAACCTTCTGGCACGGTTACTTCGACCTTGGCCGCAGCTATGCCGCCCTGCGCGGAAAGCTGGACAGCCGGGACGACTTTCTGCAGCGTGCCATGGAATATGGCCGGGGCATCCGGGTGCTGCGTCAGGATGAGTGGGAGATGCTGGTCAGCTTCATCATCTCGCAGCGAAAGAGCATCCCGGCTATCCGCAGGGCGGTAGAGCTGCTTTCGGAGCGGTTTGGCGAGCGGCTGGGCAGCGATAGCGAAGGGCCGGTGTATACGTTCCCGACAGCAGAAGCGCTCTGCTGTGCCGGGGAGCAGGCGCTGCAGGAGTGCGGTCTTGGCTACCGCACCCGCTACGTGCTGCATGCGGCGCAGCAGGCGGCAGAGGGCACACTGGACCTGAAAAAGCTGGCTTCCCTGCCCGATGAAGCACTTTTTGCCCGTTTGATGGAACTGGACGGTGTGGGCAAAAAGGTGGCAAACTGCGTGTGTCTGTTCGGCTATGGCCGTGTGGGCCGTGTGCCGGTGGATGTCTGGATCGAACGGCTCATCCGGGACGAGTTTGCCGGGCAGGACCCGTTCCCGCAGTTCGGGCTGGAAGCAGGCATCGTGCAGCAGTACCTGTTCTTTTATAAAAGAAGCGTGGGATAAGAACCGCGGAGCCGCAGGCAGGAGCGTAGGATCATCCGCTAAGCAAAAAAGGCAACGGCTTCCTCTGTTTGAGGAAAACCGCTGCCTTTTTATCATTTTACCGCCTGCTTTAATCGTTCCAGATCTTCTGCATCCGGGTGAGAAAGGGCGTTGTCAAAATTCTCGATCAGCGCATCCAGATTGGGCAGATGGATCGGCTGCTTTTTCATGCCCTCATACCGCTGGCGTACCGAAAGCGGCATCTTGCCCTGACACATATAACGGCCGAAGACTGTGTTGCTCCTGTCCAGCGAACCCTCCACCTTTTTCAGGATCTTGTTGAAATACTCCTCACTGCCGCCAAAGCCGGCGGTGCCAAAAAGGAAGATATTTTTGCCGTGCAGCTGCTTCAAAAAGTCCAAAGTGCTTTCGTCGGCGTTTCCCTTGTCTGTCCAGAAGCCCACATAGAGGGCATCCGCTTCCATGGCAGCAGGGTCCGGGGTGCCAAAATAGCAGCAGTTTTCCTGTGGCAGACAGGCGTGCAGCGTGTCTGCCAATAATTTTGTGTTGCCTGTTTTACTGCTGAATACGATCGCGTAGCTCATAATCTCTCCTTTGGTCGGTAACAACAAAAAACACCACACGTTTCCGTGCGGTGCTTTTCCTTCTGGTGGAGAATACCGGGATCGAACCGGTGACCTCTTGCATGCCATGCAAGCGCTCTCCCAGCTGAGCTAATCCCCCAGATGTTCGTGCCGTGCCTGACGACAGGAGTAATTATACCAGCGCTTTGCCGGATTGTCAACAGCTTTTTGGGATTTTCTGCAAAAAAAATTCCCGCCGGGGAAATGCCCTTCCCGGCGGGAAAAATGACTGCGAAAAAACTTACGCTCTTGCGTTCTGCGGGTCGAAGATCTGCGGTGCGACACGGATCAGGATCACCACAAGGACCGTGGTCAGAATGGCTTCGGGCAGCATGTAGGTGGCGTTGTACACGGCACTGTACAGCCAGCACAGACCGTCCACGCTCATGTTGGAGATGCCGGGAAAGCCGATTTCGGTCATCCAGCTGAAAGCGTAGTCGTAGTCCTTCCAGACGATGTAACCGGACAGAAAGCTGCACAAAAAGCGCAGCAGGCACACCACAAAGGCGCTGACACCGACACCCACGGTGCGGCTGCGGAAAGGCTTTGCGATCAGGCAGGCAAAGCCCAGAACCGTGAAGGCCAGAAGGTAGTCCAGCAGCACGCAGCCCACCTGTGCCGTGAGGGTCTGGCAGTATGCCAGATTGCCAAGGCCCTGCACAAGCTGGATCAGGCTGTTGACGAAAGCGGTCATGATGCCCCACTTTGCGCCGTGGCGGTAGCTCATTACCAGAATGGGCACCATGCTGAACAGGGTGATGGAACCGCCGTGGGGCATGAGCGGGATCTGGATCATGCTCAAAACGGTGGACAGGGCGATCATCAGCGCGCCCTCCACCAGAATGCGGGTTTTGGAATAGGTTTTGGTCATAGGGATTCCTCTTCTCAGAACGATAGTACACAAAAACAAAATGCGCCCGCTTTCCAGCAGGCGCACGGGGTTTGTGAAAGAACGGACAGTTCTGCAAACTCCCACGCCGGCATTGTCCGGTCAGGTAAAAGGGTACTCCGCAAAACGCGGATCTCAGCCTTTCGGCACCCCTGTTTTTATGTCCATGCAAAAGTATAGCGCGTCCGGCGCAAAAGTCAAGCCCCGGCGGAACATATCTGCCCCGGCCTGTGCATAGGCTGTACCATAAGTTCACAATGGGAGGAGTCTGGATATGAAGGGAGACCCCGAACAGAGGGCGGTACAGCTGGGCGAATATATCGCGGCCAACCGGGCCACAGTGCGTGCGGCGGCAGCGGTGTTCGGGTGCAGCAAGTCCACCGTGCACAAGGATGTTGCGGTGCGGCTGCGGACGCTGCAGCCGGAGCTGTTCCGGCAGGTGCGGGCGGTTCTGGCCTGCAATAAGGCAGAGCGGCATCTGCGCGGCGGTGCGGCCACCCGGCGCAAATACAGCCGCAGATAAAAGACGGCACACTTCCGAACAAAACGGAAGCTGTGCCGTCTTTTTTAGGTTCAGTCCCGGGTGCGGAACTGGCTCAGTGCGCCTTTTTCCAACCGGCTGACCTGTGCCTGACTGATGCCGATCTCCCGCGCCACCTCCATCTGGGTCTTGCCCTGCAGGTAGCGCAGCTCCATGATCCGCTTTTCCCGCGGGGTCAGCCCGGCCACGGTCTGCCGGAACTGCAGCCCGCTGATCCAGCTGTCCTCGCCGTCCGGGTCCCGCACCTGATCGATCACATACATCGCATCGCCGCCATCGGTGTACACCGGCTCTTCCAGACTGATCGGCTCCACCACCGATTCCAGCGCGGCGGTCACTTCGCGCCGGGCAAGGCCCGCCGCCTGCGCGATCTCGTCCATGGTCGGCTCGCGGCCAAGCTGCTTTTCCAGCGCTTCGCGGCTCTGCATGGCCCGGTAGGCGGTATCCCGCAGGCTGCGGCTCACCCGCAGGGCATTGTTGTCCCGCAGAAAACGCCGGATCTCGCCAATGATCATGGGTACACCGTAGGTGGAAAAGCGCACCGGCTGGGCGGGGTCAAAATGATCGATGGCCTTGATCAGCCCGATGCACCCCACCTGAAACAGGTCGTCCAGATTTTCGCCGCGCTGGGCGAACCGCTGCACCACGCTGAGCACCAGCCGCAGGTTGCCTTCCACCATTTGTTCCCGGGCTGCTGCATCACCGGCGTGGGCGCGGGCCAGCAGTTCCCGCTTTTCGGCTTCGGTCAGCACAGGCAGCTTTGCAGTGTTCATGCCGCACAGCTCCACTTTGTTGTACATCCAAACGCCCCCGGTCTGTTTTGATCTTCACCGGGAGTATGGGATGCGCAGCGGCATTGTATGCGTGGAAAAAACTGTGCGCTTTCCCGTTTGACAGGAAAGCGCGGCAAAATAAAAAATGACCGCCTCGAGTCCCAATCCGAGCGGTCATCTTTTCTTGACTAATCCGGTAAGGAACTAGCCGTTTGCAGGGCCAGCGCCTTTTGTAGTTTTATTATACGCAAATCAGCGTGGATTGTCAAGCCCAGCGGGCGGCAGTCCGCGTTTTTTCACCTCACTCGTTTTCCAATTGTACTTTTAAGGTATGGATGATCCGTTTTTCCAGCCGGGAAATGTAGCTTTGGCTGATGCCCAGTGCGTCGGCGGCCTCCTTCTGGGTGCGCTCAATGCCGTCCGCCAGACCAAAGCGCAGCTCCATGATCTGCCGTTCCCGCGGGGACAGGCTGTCCACGGCCCGGCGAAGCACAGCGCGCTCCGCATCCTGCTCCAGCCGCTGGCTGATCTGGTTCTCATCACTGCCCAGAATATCAGAAAGCAGCAGCTCGTTGCCGTCGCCATCCACGTTCAGCGGTTCGTCGATGCTGGCTTCCTGACGGCGGTTGGAGCTTTTGCGTAAGTACATCAGAATTTCATTGCCGATGCAGCGGCTGGCGTAGGTGGCCAGCTTGATGCTGCGCTCCGGCGTGAAGGTGTTCACCGCCTTGATCAGCCCGATGGTGCCAATGCTGATCATGTCCTCGGCAGGCACACCGCTGCTTTCGTACTTTTTGGCAAGGTACACCACCAGCCGCAGGTTGTGGGTGATCAGGTCGTCCCGGGCAGCGGCATCGCCTGCAGCCATACGGGAGAGCAGGACTTTTTCCTGTTCCGGGGTCAGGGGCGGGGGCAGGCTGGGCGCGCCCGCCAGAAAATGTGCGCCGCCGCAATAGCCCAGCCGTGCAAGGAGCCAACGCCAGAACCGGTGCAGAACATGAAACATGAATACCCCTCCTGTACATCTGTAGATATCGATCGCATCAAACGCTTCTCAGCGGATGCCCAGCTGTACGGCCAGTTCGCTGCCCAGCAGAGCTGTCCATGGCTGCTGCGTTTCCGGGCGGCAGAATGCGGCCAGAATGCCCGCTGCACTGCCTTTGCTGGTGCGCAGGGCCTTGGCCGGAACGGCAGGCAGCACGCAGTGCCCGGCAATGGTGGTGCAGGGCACCAGCCGCACCCGCAGCTCCGGCGGCGGTGCCGTGCCGCAGGCAAAATAACGGTCCAGAAATGTGCGCAGCTCCTGCGGCAGGGCGCTGCGCACGGCAGGATAATAGACCAGAACCACTGCCTGCCCGGTCAGCGGGTCCTGCACTGAGAAGCCGGTGTCGCAGAAAGCCTGTACGGAGAGGGCTGCACCTTCCAGCTCCAGCACAGCGGCAAAGCAGCGGTCTTCTATGACTTTTACTTCACCATCTATTCTTTGATATCCATATGGCAGTTTCGGTTGATTGTATCTTCCTTCTTTTGCCCTTGTACGAAATGCCCATTTTTGTGCATTTGAAATTGTTTTGGATTCAATTTCGGCACAGGCAGCATAAACAGCAAGCATCATTTCACTTCCCATTTTTGCTGTATCAATTTTTTCTGTCATAAAATAAACGGAGACACCTATTGATTTCAGTTCTCTTACTACTGAAAGTGTCTCCGTTATATTTCGTGCAAATCGACTGATCGATTTAGTTATAATTGTATTTATAAGACCTTTTCGACAGTCCTCAATCATTTGAAGAAAACCGTCTCTCTTGTCCATTCTTGTTCCAGTTATTCCTTCATCTGTATAGATCTTAACCAGTTTCGAATTTTCAAGACTGTTGACATAGGATTCATAGAAATCAACCTGATTGTTATATGAATTAAGCTGATATTCACTGTCTGAACTGACTCTTGCATAACAGCCAACAAGATTGATTCTGTTTACAAATCTTTCCAGTGGTTCGATAATGCGTACTTGTTTTTGAGCTTGAGCCATTCTAAAAATCCCCTTTCTTATCACCACACACAGTACCACAACTCTTTCGAACTATCCATGACATTATTCACTTTATTTTGTGAATTTAAAAATGATATCTGACAAGTGGATTACATTCTTCTTCATACTTTTTCAGAACTTTATTGGCAACATTTTTAGTGATCTTTTTATAGGTGACAAGTTTCTTCAGGCATGTATATATGTAATAGTAATCAAAGATATCCATTCAATCAGTTAACCATGCCTTTCATCTGTAATGAAATTTCAACTTCTGGCTGTGCATAGTAACTGTCTACTTTCAGATTATTTTCCAATGCAAAGTCAACAACATCCTGTTGCATTTGTTTTGAAAAAGAATCAGGTTCAATAAGTACCAGATGGTCACACTTTTCATTTTTT
>ENA-OPAG01000887-OPAG01000887.1-human-gut-metagenome-genome-assembly--contig:-NODE-887-length-16720-cov-3.450825_pt1 | contig 16720 bp, 13 predicted proteins | sample MGYA00241053_ERZ501422 | MGnify/ENA primary metagenome ERZ501422 (study PRJEB25962, sample SAMEA2042619) | human gut metagenome | biome: human gut; feature: human-associated habitat; material: faeces... | reverse complement strand
GATATGCGAAAAGTAATCATAACCCTTTGTTTCTTGTTCGCTGCATTTATGGCACAAGCCGGAAGAATCAGCGGAATAAATATCCAGAGTGCAGGTGAGGCGATTCTTGTCTTTATGGATGGCGAACAGATATGCACGCCGACAGAGACTTGCTTCATAGCCAACTATTCGGGCAGACACCGCATAGAGGTATATGCCGCACGCTATATCCCGCGCACCGGACAGAGTGTAAAAGGAGATTTGTTGTTTCAGGAATGGGTGTCAAATCCCGGTATGAACATACGCGATATCCGGGTAGGTAGAGAGGGGCGTCCCGGATACGGATATGATGTGGTGATGAACCGTGCAGAGTTCGACCGCTTTCTGAGAACAGTGAAAGATAAGCCTTTCGATTCTGACCGCAATAAACTGATCGAGACTACGCTTGTCTCTACCGGCTTTACTTCCGATCAATGCCTCCAGTTGGTTAAGTTGTTCAGTTTCGACAGTGAAAAAATAAAGCTGATGCAGGCCATGTATCCGCGGATTGTTGATAAACCGAATTTTTATCTGGTTATTGAGAGTCTGACCTTTCAGTCCGATAAGAATAAGATGAACGAATTTGTGAGAAAATACCATAGTCAACGTAACTAAAACCTATATAAATTATGAAAAAGATACATGTTTCAGCAATACTACTTTTGCTCGTTGTCATGAGTAGTTGTGCCAGCCTGTTGGCAGATTTCAGGAACAGCCAACTGATGGGGATTCAGAAAGGAATGACGCAACAAGAGGTGAAAACCATTCTTGGTGAACCGAACTACAGACGCTTTGATGGAGGCATGGAAGAGTGGGAATATCGCGGGTACCTTTCCAAAGCAGGGCCTTCGGTGATTTGCGTCAACTTTATAGACAACCGTGTCGTAGGGCTGGATTCGTTCAAGGACGGTGCACCCACTGTTCCTCCCGCTCCATCTTTCTCTTTAGGTATTGGCGGTACGGTTTCCGCTTCGGAAGTGGGGCATTCCTATAGCTACAGGGCAATGAGAAATGATGAATTTGCCCGCTTCCTGAATGATGCAAAGAGTAAAACATTCGACTCGGACAGGACGGACTTTATCGAAAAAGCAGCGAGTTCTACCGGGTTTACTTCAGAGCAATGCCGTAGACTGATAAAACTTTATAGCTTTGATGATGACCGGACTAAGGTGCTGAAGATACTTTACCCGAGTGTAGTGGATAAAGATAACTTCTCCATAGCAGTAGATGAACTGGACTTCCTGTCGAATCAAAGTACTGTGAAGGACTTTGTGAAGAATTATAATAGAACTAAATAGATTTGAGATATGAAGAAACGAGTACTGATATTCTTTCTGGCCATCGGAATCACTGCTGTAAGTAGTGTGAGCATGGCTGCCATGAGCAATAGCCGCATTCGTAAGGAGACTCGTTTCCTTACCGACAAGATGGCCTATGAATTGAACCTGAGTACGGGACAATATAATGATGTATACGAAATCAATTATGATTTTGTTTACTCCATCCGTTATCTGATGGACGATGTGATGCGGGGAGAAGAGTGGGCGCTCGATAAATACTATCGCACGTTGGATATTCGTAACGATGACTTACGATGGGTGCTGACGGCTTCACAGTATCGGCGTTTTATAGGGGTGGATTATTTCTATCGCCCGATTTACGCCAATGGCGGAGGCTGGAGCTTCCGGGTCTATATCCGGTATACAAACCATAACCACTTCTATTTCGGAAAGCCTTACCACTATAGCAGTTATTGCGGCGGACACTATCGTACGCACTATCATAACAGCTATTATCGCGGACGTTACCGGCATGATTTCTATTCCGGTTCCCACAGCATAAGAGATCACCGGAATTATAACACGCACCGTCGTTCCGATTTCGGTACGGTAACTATACGTCCTAATTCGGCACGGAGAGATGATGTGCGGAGGAATGATGTGCGGAGGAATGATGTGCGGAGGGAAAGTTCTGCCTCACGAGATAAAAACAGGGTGACTCCGAGGAGTTCGGCAACTCCTAATAGGGTGACTCCTGAACGTACGGATAGCAGACGCAGTAGTAGCCGGAGCCAGGAGAGGGTGAAGAGTAATAATGGCACCCGAAGTTCAGTCTCTGAGCGTTCTTCTTCAAGCAGACGCAGCAGTGGAAATTCTGCTTCAGGCAGTAGCCGTAGTTCTTCTTCCCGCTCGTCGGAAAGAGGGAGCCGGGATAAATAACGTCAGTTCGACGAATTTTATTTGTCTGCATTTCGATCTTCCATCTTTTTGCGTTTATTACTTTAATAATCAAAGAGATATCCGGGTGGAAGATCGCATTTTTCAGCCCTTTATCTTCCACCCGTATCTTCCATCTTCCACCTACTGTTTTAAGGCAAAAATAAGGCGTAAATGCTGGTCGTCAGCCGAAAAATACGCCTTGCTTAAGCAAATACACCTCTTAAAGCATTTCGTTTTCCCTTGTTGTTTAACCGGAAATGGTGCAATCTGCATCCGGTTTCGGGTAGGCGTGCCCATGAGCCCGGGTATGCGGGACGAGATAAAGATACCGACATGAATGATTAAATCTTGATAATTAGATCATTAAATATGAAATAGAATAGAGAAACGATTCATGTGAACTGGTTAAATGAAAGAAAAAGAACCGCTGTCCTCCGGGGGGTAGAGTGGCAGCGGTTCGGCGAGTTAACTGGTTTGGTGAGTCGGATTTAGATTTAAAGTCAATTATAAAAGAGAATTTATTATGAAAGATCAAAGTACTATAGCCCGTCTATAATGACAGGCGTTTTGTGATAATGGTTCTTTTTGCATATTTGCTTGATCCGGGATATATATTTGGAAGTGGCATACGCCTGGCTTGGTGTACGTTTCAGGCACGAATATTTCACTTTATGAATTTCTAAAAGAAGTTCGGCTACAAAGACAATCATGTCTGCACGTTCTATATGGGAAGGTGAACAGAAACACTCTGCATATTCGTAATCCCGGGTAGAGAGTGTATAATGCAGAATCTTTTTACCTCGCTGAAAAATATATTCCAACTTATACCAGCCGCTTGCGTTGGTTTTGCGTCGATGGAAATACAAGATTTTGATAGTAGATTGTTCGCCCATAGCACAAACGTATAATCAGGCAGGGAAAAATGAACGGCCCTGCTTAACCCGCTTGCGCTATAATCACTATCATTTGCAGAGCAAAGAAATGTATATATGCTAACCCATTACGGTATTAGTCCCGGGAGCAGAACCGTTTTATCCAGAAGCTGCGGACATAAATAGATTATGCCCGTAGCTAAAGTAAGACAAAGAACATACAGGTCTTCATCTCTGCCAGTAATAGTTAATTATAACGCATTACAAAGATGGTGATTATTTTTGAATTACCATAGCAAACGGCTAAAAAATGTACAATGAAACACTTTTATTGATAGGATTGTTTGCTGAACGCCATTAGTATAGGGTGATTTAATGAAAATAGAACGGTTCTGCTTACCCGTTTGAACTATCAAACTTTCGATGCCGAAACAAAGGAAGAAAAATATGCCGACCCATTACAGTATCAGGCACGGGAGCAGAACCGTTTATCTAAAGTTTTTAAATAGCCGTCTCTCAGCAGCCGCCAAGTAACCAGCAAGGCCGACGCTACAGGAAACGTACAAAGATGCACATAATTTCCGGTATCACCAGCGCAGCCCCTACACATTTTTTTCCTTTTTTCTTAAACATCCATCAGGACACGTACGGGCAGCCGACAATGAATTTCGGCAGAAAATACCGCACGACGCAGGAGCGCAGGATATTTTGTGCTGAAATAGCGTAGCGGTCATTGATGGATGAACGGCTGCGATCTATCTTTGTGCATGAAAAGAGGAAAAATACCCCTCTATCGGTTTCCGTCATTTTCCGGGTTAAAGATGTAGTTGTATTCGCTGATCGTCATACAGTCAAACGGCGGTTCGGGTTTGAGTAGTGTCCGGCTGGGTTTAATCTGAGTTTGATTGTTGTGTATGGTTTCGTCTACTATACTTTGATATTGCCGGATGATTTTTTGTTGTTCTACAATGGCGTATATACCGATGATCCATGTACTGATCACAAAGAAATAAGCGACTTTACGCGGTAGCCCGAAGAAGTTTTGTTTGTCGTAATTTTCCATATAGCAGATTTAAAACCGGGACGTGCCCGTATTAGTGAATATAATTCTCAGAGAGGGAAGCGGCATCAACCCAGCAAAGCAATTATAAACCTAAACGGACACGTTTATTGTGTGTAGTAAGGATACAACACAACCAGTCCGTTTAGTCGTTGCTTTGCTTGGAAAAAATTGCCGCTTTTTCTCAGAGCTTTGACTAAACGCGATAAAAACAAAGTGCCCTCTCGGTAGAGAGCACGGAACAAAGATACATAAAAATTTGTAATTACTGAACTTTCTGCTTGCTTATGTGTCATTTATACATTACCTTTGCGTAATGGAAAAAGTAAGGAAGGTTACTACGTATAAAGGATACTTTGAGGATTTTTTCGGGAAACAGTCACGAAAAGTCCAAGAAAAGATAGCCAAAATATTAAGTTTAATAGAATCCGTAGAACGTATTCCGACAATGTATCTTAAATATATGGAAGGCACTGACGGATTGTTTGAGATACGTGTTTCCCTGGGTAGTGATATATTCCGGGTATTTTGTTTTTTTGATGATGGGAAGTTAGTTGTGTTACTTTCGGGCTTTCAAAAAAAGACACAACGAACCCCTAAAAGAGAGATTGACAGAGCTGTCCGATTGATGGCTGAGTATTATGCAGAAAAAAAAGAGGAGGGAAAGAAATGGAGCTCAAATCATTAGACCAAATTAAAGACGAGTATTTCGGTGTAAAAGGTACACCAGATCGTGATCGTTTTGAACGTGAGTTGGAAGCTTTGTGTATTGGCGTTCAAATCCGCAATGCCCGTCAGAAGAAAGAAATGACGCAGGCACAACTGGCCGAGCGCATTGATAAAAAGCGTACGTTTATCTCTAAAGTAGAGAATGACGGAGGTAACTTGACACTAAAAACCCTGATAGATATAGTTGAACGGGGGCTTGGCGGTAAGCTGAATATCGAAGTACAAATTTAAACGGTTTCGCCCGGGTGATGAAAATATCACCCGGGCGAATTGTTTATGGCCGGTCCATTCAAGGAGTCATATATAAAACATACAACTTCTATCAAAAATCTATTAAGGTATTGACAGCCGCCACGGAATATTACTCACTCATACGGGGATATCTCGGTGTTGAGATCGTTACATCCGGATAGAAACTCAATGCGGAAGCCAAAGGCGTACAATAATCTACGAAAGCATTGGCAGTCCAGTCACTGGGTGCTGTACCTTGTAAACGATTCAGGCGTAGTCTGGCATCAGCACTTGTCGTTCCCTCGACAGCGGGAAATACCTGACCTACATCTGTTTTGATATTAGCCATAAAATAGAGATACTGTGCAGAGCTGGGCACACCGCTGATAGTACCCCCTTTTCCACTTGTCGCCGCAAAGGAAGTGTTGGCTAGCGTAGTCACTTCTGCTGGTGTCAACTGGCGTTGGAAAATACTGGTATAAGCATTATCGAGGACTTATCATCACAAGCAAACAGTGCCCCAACTAACATTGTCAGTAAAATCGTTTTTTTTAATCATAACTAGTTTTTTATGAGTTGATAATAGAGATTTCGCCATTTTGGACACCATCTATCATGAAAAAGTTTTTTTCGTAATTCTGGAAGACTTTTATAATCTCCTTAGACATAGGAGATTCGGAAGAAAGACCAAAAAAGAGGTAATGATTTGGCAACCGTATCTATTTCTGCGCTTTGCTGTGAGTTGCTTTCATTGTCACTCGTCTTAATGCAAAAGTAGTAATAAAAATCAAAAACACATCAAACAGACGTGTAATATTTTTCAAAATCCACTCCAATAGAGCTTACCACATCCAAAGTTTGCTATATTATTTTTCCCGAGAAATCCAAACCAAAGTGAGGTAATCTCTAATTAATTTCTTATCTTTGCAAATAGATTAGGAGTGCTATGGATATTAAGAAACATATTACAGCATTAGGATTTGTCCCCAAAAACGGGACGAATGGCATTTATCATAAAATATATGTTGATTATGCCATAGAGATTGACTTTGAAAAACAAAGCATTAACTACGGTAGTGGTATTATCGCCGAAAGTAAAACTACACAAAATTTTTCACAACCTGAAAATTTTGTCGTGCTTGAATGTGTTGATAGATTACTTACCAAAGGATATAAACCTCAGAGCATAGTTCTTGAAAAGACTTGGCCATCTGGACATGGCACATCTGGGCGATTAGATATTTGTGTTAATCGTGAGGGTGCCACACCATATATGCTTATTGAATGCAAAACTTATGGCAAAGAGTATAACAAGGAATTAGCTAAAATCCATAAGGACGGAGGTCAATTATTTACTTATTTTCAATTATCTGGTGGCAAGGCGGATGTGATAATGCTTTATGCATCAGAATTGAAAGGAAGCAAATTTATATATGTTAATGAAATAATAAAGATTGAAGATGATTATCGTAATGGTGATGTGAAAGACATTTACGAGAAATGGAATAAACTCACCAAAGATAATGGTATCTTCGATTCTTGGGTACAACCATATAATTTCCAAAGTAAGGCTTTAACAAAGGAACAGTTAAAGGAGATTAAAGCAGAGGATTCAAGCTTTATCTTCAATCGTTTCCTTGAAATACTGCGCCACAATGTGGTATCTGACAAGGGCAATGCTTTCAATAAGATATTTACACTCTTCTTGTGTAAGGTTTATGATGAAACAACTACGGGTGAGGGTGAAGAATTAAAGTTCCAATGGCTTGAAGGACGAGATAACCACGTTGATTTTCAACTTCGCTTGACAGACCTTTATAGCAAAGGTATGAAAAAGTTCTTGGATAGAACTGTTAGCGATTTCAACAATGAGGACTTTGATAAGCGTTGTGCTAACCTGAATGAAGATACTAAACAGTATCTTTTAAGAGAGGTAAACAAACTTCGTCTTGAAAAGAATAATGAGTTCGCAATCAAGGAGGTGTATGACAATGCTTCGTTTGAAGAGAATGCGAAGGTCGTAAAAGAAGTGGTAGAGCTGATTCAAGGTTATAGAATCAGATATAATAAACGTCAGCAATATCTGTCGGACTTCTTTGAATTACTTCTTACTACCGGTCTCAAACAGGAGACTGGACAGTATTTCACACCTGTACCTATTGCACAATTTATCATAAAGAGTCTTCCTTTGGATTCTATTATGGCAGAAAAACTATCTCGTAAAGATGGCGAAATTTTGCCATATATGATTGACTATGCGGCTGGTAGCGGTCACTTTATCACAGAGTTTATGCACGAAATTCAGGACATCATAAACGATTGTGATATCTCTAAATATATTGAAGAGACAAGAAAGCATCTTATCAATTGGCAGAATTGCCATTTCGATTGGGCAACAGACTATGTATATGGTATTGAAAAGGACTATCGACTTGTAAAAGTTGGTAAGGTAGGCTGCTATTTGCACGGTGATGGTTTAGCCAATGTTATATTGAGCGATGGACTTGCTAACTTCTGCAATAACAAAGAGTATAAGGGCAAACTGCGCAAGAAAGTAAATGATGTTCAAAAGGACAATCAGCAGTTTGATATAGTGTTGAGTAACCCTCCATACTCAGTATCATCATTCCGTCAAACCACTCGTGATTATTATACGGAACAAGATTTTGAGTTGTATAACTCATTGACAGATAATAGCTCTGAAATTGAATGTTTGTTTGTTGAGCGTACGAAGCAGTTACTTAAAGATGGCGGTATAGCAGGAGTTATTCTTCCAAGTTCAATATTGAGCAACTCGGGTATCTATACGAAGGCTCGTGAAATTATCTTGCAATACTTTGATATTGTTGCAATAGCAGAATTGGGTAGTAATACCTTTATGGCTACCAATACAAATACTGTTATTTTATTCCTCCGCCGTAGAGATAATTATTTTGCAGCCAACACAAAGAGCGCAGTTGATACGTTTTTCCGCACATTGAATGATGTAACTATTAATGGTATAGAAACCCCTGCATCAAAATATGTAGCTCATGTTTGGGAGGGACTTGATTATACTGATTATGTTACATTGTTACAGAAATCGCCAAATGATAAAGTAAAAGCACACGAAATATATGCAGAGTACAAAAAGAAAATCTCTGCAAGAAATGATGCAAAGTTGTTTGAGGCGATCCTAAGTATAGAAGCAGAGAAACTATTGTACTTTGTTTTGGCATATTCCCAAAAGGTAGTTATTGTCAAGAGTGGAGAAAAAGATATTGAAAAGAAATTCTTGGGTTATGAGTTCTCAAATCGAAGAGGGAATGAAGGTATTCATGCCATTCAAAGAGGTAAGAACATTGATGAGTGTACTAAACTTTTTGATGCAAATATATACGACAATCCTAAGAAAGCAAGTACTTATGTATATAGGGCTTTTAAGGGAGATTACATCTCTCCTATAGCAGAAAGTATGCAATCGCATATTAGTCGTGTATCATTGATTGATATGCTCACCTTTGATCGTGATAATTTTGAGAAGAGTATATCGTTGACAACAAAAAAAAAAGTTCTAATCGATAGTAAGTATAATCAACTAAAATTAACAGACCTATCAATTTTACTTAAACGAGGGAAATCTGCCAAATATGGTAACTCAAAGATTCAAATAATAAAATCTGGGCAAGCGAGAGGTTGGTTTGATTTTGACTTCTCTGAAAAACATTATGTAGATGAAACTTTCGTTATTGATGAAAGAAAACTTGTAAGAGGTGATTTGTTGATAAATTCAACAGGTGTAGGAACTGCTGGCAGGGTTACATACTTTGGTGAAGATGGAGATTTTGTCGTAGATAGCCATATTACTATTTTTAGGCCTAATCAAAACTTAATTTTACCCGAATATGCTCTATGTGTATTGGGTGTAATAGGATTCGACAATATTGAAAATATGGCATTGGGACAAAGTGGACAAATAGAATTGTCACTTGACATAATAGGTAATATCAAAATACCTGTTCCTCCTATTGATGTCCAGAAACAGATTGTAGAAGAAATTGGCAAAGTTGACAAGTCTGTTTCGAACTCTATGATGCAGATTAATGAGTGCGAAACAAACATAGAGAGTTTGCTATCTTCGCTTAATTTTGCAGATAGTATGCTAAATACTATTGCCCCATTTACTACCAAGTCTATTAAGTATAGTGATATAGAGTCTGAAACATATATCACAACCGACAATATGCTTCAGAACAAGTTTGGTATTATCCCATTTGAGGGGGGTGCGAATATATCATCTATTACCGAATATAAGCCAGAGGATATACTGATTTCAAATATTCGTCCATATCTTAAAAAGATTTGGTTTGCTGACAAGAAGGGTGGATGCTCGAAAGATGTTCTCGTGCTTAGGTCTGCTGATACAAGTAAATATCTTCCTAAGTATATCTTCTATATGCTTCGTAGAGATGCTTTCTTTGACTACGTAATGGAGGGTAAAAAGGGCATTAAGATGCCACGAGGCAATAAGGAAGATATTTTGAAATATAGGATTCCTATACCATCTATTAATGAACAAAAACGCATAGTGTCTCAGATAGAAGCATTGGAAATGGAGATAAATAATGCGTGCACAACCATCAAAAATGCGGCAAATGAAAAACAGATAATCCTTGATAAATATTTGTAATTATGGAAACAGCTGGTGTTATACAGGAAACATACAATATATGGAGTTGGTTGTTGCCGCTTATTAGTGGAGCCATAGGTGCTTTAATCGGTACTTATGGTGGTTCTTATTTCTTACATTGGAAGCAAGAGAAGAAAATTCAGAATGTGCGTTCAATGGCTATTAAAGCATTGGGAATTTTTAAAGAATATGCTCAACATAAGAAAAATTATGCTGATTCAGCAAATGAGTTCAATACAAAACTTAATATTTCAGAAAAGAGAGCTGTTGTCGTTGCCTTGCACAAACTTGGAATTCCATTTGAAGTTCCAACAAAAGATACTTTTGATATTAAAAGCATAAGATTTAAGGATATTACCATAGATAAGGATGAAATTATAGCAATGATTGTGCAAATTGATAATGGTAATTGCGATAACCTGTTTTTTACTGATATAGAATCATATTTTACTACTAACCTTAGACTTAATGCTGTTAGAAACGTGGGCAAGAAATATGTTGAGGAAGTTCATGCGAAAAGTTGGGTTGAGAAAGAAAAACCAAATACAATTGTGAATCCAGTAGACTGGTATAAACAGTTCACACCAGGAGAACTTCACACAATATTAGTACTTAGAACACAATTAGCAAACACTGACTATTTTTCTCAAAACGGACGGGCTGATTCGAATAAAATCAAGGATTTGATTAGAGAAATAGAAATTGGACTTTGGGATAATTATTTATTCTATGACCATGAATCTTTTACAAATATTCAAGCACAACATAATTTAGCGAATGTTGTGCAAGGTATGATAATGATGAATCAGCAACAGGTTAACAAAACCACCCCGAAAACTGAAATAGTTGAAAGTAATTAAGGCATAATTACGACGGCTTGAATGCTGTCGCAATTGTTCGTCTAAAGTTTCATTCCCCGTTTGCGCATCTTCTTCCTGCGCAATAATATCTCCGCCATCTCCTGATTGGCTTCCGCATCGGTAGCGTTGTAGGAAGAACCGTTACCGTTCAGTAATCCCAATGAACCGCTGAAAAGTTCACCTCTTGCTGTTTCGGAAGTTGCGCTTGGCGTATCCATTCCATAGCCTTTCGGCATCAGGTTCATACCTTCCTCGTTCCTATTGTGTCGCAAAGCTGCATCAATCTTGGAATAACTGAAACGCCTATCCACTTTGGAGCCGTTGAAGTGGTAACCGTTCATGATGAAGACTACGCCCTGCACCTCGTCTGTCTGCCCCCTGTGCTTGAAGTGGACTTCCACCCCCTGACGGTTCAGGTTGGCGACAAGCACATCCCAGTTGCCACACCTGCCGACTTCTGTTTTCAGGATGTCATACAACCTGTACTTCGTTCTGTCCGGCTCTTTCAGTCGGTTGCGCTTGACATTTTCCTTGCTATCAGCCATGTGCAGACCGTATTTCAATGTAAGCTCCTTGCAGATACGGGTGCTGCGTAACCGCTCGTTTCTGTCCGATATTGTCCTGCCGTCATTGCCTATGCGATTGAAGGCGATATGCACATGCGGATGCTCCTTGTCGAAGTGGCGGGCGATGAAGAACTGCGTGTCACGGATGCCCATCCTTTCCATGTATTCAAGTGCTATCCCTGCCATGAAGCGGTTTGTCAGCCGTAGTTCGTCCTCTTTGGAGAAGCTAAGGGCGATATGTCCGACCGGCTTTGACACCTTGCCGTTCATCTGCGACTGGATGTTGAAACTCATTGCTATGGTGTCTTTATTTTCCATGAACAAACCCTCATGAGCCACCAACTGCACCCCTTTGTTTTTGTCAAGGATGTAGTCCACCACACCCTTGAAATTACTACCTTGTACGATTTTCGCCATCATATCCCAATCTTGGTTAAGAGTTCATGGATTCTTGCCACCGCCACCTTGCAGTCGTTGCGTTCCTCATAGAAGCCCCCTGCATTCGCCTTGCGTACAAGCTGGTTCAGGTTGTTCGCCATACCGCACAGGTTCCGCACATGGACGGCATGTTCCTCCGATAACCGCCCTTTCACATGACCGTTCCGGAAACACTCCCTCATATATTCGCTTGTTGATACTCCGGCATCAGACGCCTGTGTCAGCAGACGGAAATAGTCGGCAGCCGCCAGCTTCACCGCGACACGGTATGTCAGTTTCTCGGTAGCCCCTTTCTTCGGGCGACCGCCTTTGTTACGTTTCTTATCTTCCTTATGTTCCATTTTCAAGTATTGTCAGTATAGTTAATATATAGACCAACGGGATGCCGCCCCTTGATATTCGGGGGATGGGTGGCAAGCGGTTTCGGATGTCCCGAAACACAAACTTGCTACCCCACGATTCTAACCGAATCAATTTCGAGCAGCTCCCGATTTTCCCTATTCGGAATGTCATAATCCCAATCCGTTTTTCGAGGCTATTCCAGAGATTTCTAGTATCATTGTTTATTTTATCCAGCCTAGACAATTAACAATTAGATAATAGATGCAATTCGATAAGCTCTTTAATTAAAGCACATAATTCCATACAATTATATAGAATTCAACAACCATCATAAGGTAAATATATCATACTAGAAACTTCTTCTACATTTGTCGGATTCCAAGTCCGATATATGTTAAAAGTGCAGGGAGTTTCCATCTGTTCACATCTTTTTCGACTTTTATTTGTTTCATTGGATACTTTTGCCGTCGATATAACTATCGAGTATCTGAAAGAGAGCTGGCAGAAGGTGTGTTAAATCAAAATAGTTATACAATGGTAAAATTTAATGCAATGAAGACTAAACCTTTACGACTTCTTCGGCAGAAGAGAGCCTCCTGGCTGAAAAGTGTATTTGTCCTGACGTGCCTACTGCTGAGCGCATCGGTAGCCATGGCGCAAACCAAAACAGTAACAGGTACTGTTACAGATTCAACCCATGAGCCCCTGATCGGTGCATCTATTCTGGTAAAAGGGACTTCTACCGGAGCCATCACCGATATGGATGGCAAATACTCCATTTCTGTTACCCCTGAAGATGTGCTTGTATTCTCGTATGTAGGATATGTGAAGCAGGAGATTAAAGTAGGACAGCAGACTGTGATTAATGTCACGCTTAAAGATGATTCCCAAATGCTTGCCGAAACAGTAATTATCGGTTACGGTAGCGCCAAGAAACGTGACCTGACCGGTTCTATCACCAACATCAAGGGTTCGGAGATAGCCAACAAACCGGCCACTAACCCACTATCATCCCTACAAGGAAAGATTGCCGGTGTGCAGATTGTCAATTCCGGACAGGCAGGTGCCGATCCCGAAATCCGTATCCGCGGCACAAACTCCATCAATGGTTACAAACCGCTGTATATTGTAGACGGACTCTTCAATGACAATATCAACTTCCTGAACCCGGAAGACATCGAATCGATGGAAGTATTGAAAGATCCCTCTTCATTGGCTATCTTCGGTGTACGTGGTGCCAACGGTGTGATCATCGTAACTACCAAACGCGCCAAAGAGGGACAGACGCTGGTCAACATCAACACCTCTTTCGGCTGGAAGAGCGTAGTAGACAAAATCAAAATGGTGAATGCGCCACAGTTCAAGGAACTCTATAACGAGCAGATGGCGAATCAGGGAAACACCCCATTCGACTTCAGCAACTGGAACGCAAATACGGACTGGCAAGACGAAATATTCCAGACCGGATTCATCACGAACAATAACATCAGTATCACAGGCGCTTCGGAAAAACATAGTTTCTATCTCGGTGTGGGCTACTCGCACGAACAGGGAAACATTAAGCATGAGAAGTATAGCAAAGTGACGATCAATGCAAGTAATGATTATAAGATCACCAAAGATATCAAAGTGGGATTTCAGTTCAACGGAGCACGAATGCTCCCGGCCGACAGCAAAACGGTTCTGAACGCTATCCGTACCACTCCGGTAGCTCCGGTATATAACGAAGAATACGGTCTGTATACTTCATTGCCGGAATTCCAGAAAGCACAGATGACCAATCCGTTGGTCGACGTAGATCTGCGTGCCAACACCACCCGCGCCATCAATTACCGTGCATCGGGCAGCATTTACGGTGAAGTGGATTTCCTGAAGCATTTCACATTCAAAGCAATGTTCTCCATGGATTATGCCACCAATGACAGCCGGACTTACAAACCGATCATTAAAGTATATGACGCAACCGTAGCCGGCAATGTGGCTACACTCGGAACGGGAAAGACGGAAGTGAGCCAGAACAAACAAAACGAAACCAAAGTGCAGAGTGACTATCTGCTGACATACCAAAACAGTTTTGCCGATGGTACACACAACCTGACCGCTACTGCCGGTTTCACAACCTACTACAATTCACTCAGTGGACTGGATGCTTCGCGCGGACAGGGTATCGGGCTGGTGATTCCGAATAATCCCGATAAATGGTTCGTCAGCATTGGCGATCTGGCTACCGCTACCAACGGAAGTACACAGTGGGAACGCACCACCGTGTCCATGCTGGCCCGTGTCATCTATAATTATAAAGGAAAATATCTGTTCAACGGTTCTTACCGCCGGGACGGTTCGTCAGCTTTCTCGTACACCGGAAACCAGTGGCAGAACTTCTATTCCGTGGGCGCAGGCTGGCTGATAAGCGAAGAAGAATTCATGAAAGATATCAGTTGGTTGGATATGCTGAAATTGAAAGGTTCATGGGGTACTTTAGGTAATCAGAATTTAAGTTCCGCTTATCCGGCAGAACCGCTTTTGAAGAATGCCTTTTCCGCCGTTTTCGGCAAGCCGTCCATCATCTACCCGGGATATCAACTGGCCTACCTCCCGAATCCGGATTTACGCTGGGAAAAGGTAGAAGCCTGGGAAGTAGGCTTCGAAACCAACCTGCTGCGCAACCGGTTACACTTTGAAGGAGTTTTCTACAAAAAGAATACCAAAGACTTGCTTGCGGAAGTCCCGGGCATCGCCGGCACCATTCCGGGCATCGGTAATTTAGGAGAGATCAGAAACAGCGGTGTGGAACTTGCAGCTACTTGGCGCGACCAGATCGGCGACTGGGGATACTCCATCAGTGCCAACCTGACGACCATCAGTAATAAGGTAAAAAGTCTCGTGCAGGAAGGATATTCAATCATAGCCGGTGACAAGAATCAAAGTTACACAATGGCCGGATACCCCATCGGCTACTTCTACGGTTACAAAGTGGACGGAGTATACCAATCGAAAGCGGACATTGACGCTTCTCCCGAAAACACACTGGCTACCGTCACTCCGGGAGACCTGAAATTCGCAGATGTGAACGGTGACGGCAAGATTACTCCGGAAGACCGTACGATGATCGGTGACCCGACTCCCGATGTCACTTACGGACTTTCGCTGGGCGTATCCTATAAAAATTGGGATCTCAGCATTGAAATGATGGGCCAAGGAGGTAATCAGATTTACCGTACCTGGGATAATTACAACTTCGCCCAGTTCAACTACATGGAGCAACGGTTGGACCGCTGGCATGGTGAAGGGACATCAAACAGTCAGCCGCTATTGAATACGAAACATGCCATCAACCGGGAAAATTCGGAATATTATGTAGAGAGCGGACGGTTCTTCCGTATCCGTAACCTGCAACTGGCATACTCTTTCGATAAGGCTCTCATCTCCAAGATACGTTTGCAGGCCTTGAAAATGTACTTCAACGTGCAAAACCTGAAAACATGGAAACATAATACCGGATACACCCCGGAATTAGGAGGTTCGGCCATCGCCTTCGGAGTGGACAACGGCAGTTATCCCGTACCGGCGATTTATACGTTCGGAATCAACCTGACTTTTTAAAAAAGGGAGAAGGGAGAAGGAAAGAGAAAGCAAGAGAGAGAAAGAGAGAGAAAAGGGGAAATTAATAAACTAAATATTTTGATTTTGATATGAAATTATATAAGTATATACTATCCTTGTCACTGGCTATTGGGGCGATGATGGTGACAAGTTGCAATGATTTCTTAGATCGCAGCCCGCAGGGGCAATTCACGGAAGACGATGATCCGAATGCCTTGGTAAACGGTAAGATCTATAACGTCTATACGATGATGCGTAATTATGATGTCACCGCCGGACCTCCTGCACTTGCCATCCACTGTTTCCGTTCGGAAGATTCGGAAAATCCACATTTTTCCGTTTTCTTGCATTGAACGATGTTCACAGTTTCCGCAGTGAGGATGCAGAGAAAGGCAGTACGAGCAGTGACGGCTCGGAAGTAGCAGAAATGTATGACGACTTTATGTATACGGCTACTAACGGACAACTCGGGGCTTACTGGAGCCAGAATTATGCCATTATCTTTCAGTGTAATGATATTCTCGAATCGATAGATGAAGCAAAAGCTGTCGGAAAGCTAACCGAAGAAGACCTCCGGAACCGTGGAGAAGCCCTGTTTTTCCGTGCATATTGCTACTTCAATCTGGTACGTGCCTTTGGCGAAGTACCTCTGATTACGTTCAAAGTAAACGATTCATCAGAAGCCAATGTACCGAAGACCACAGCCGAAAAGCTATATGAGCAAATCGACAAGGATCTGGCCGGCGCCGAAGCCTTACTGCCCGAACAGTGGGCTACCGAGTTTTTAGGACGACTCACCTGGGGTGCTGCGCGTTCGCTCCATGCACGCACGTTTATGATGCGCAACAACTGGGACAGTCTTTATGTAGCATCCAATGACATAATGACATCCGGCCTTTACAATCTGAACACACCGTATGATAAAATATTTACGGACGAAGGTGAAAACAGTGGCGGTTCTATTTTCGAACGGCAATGTACAGCCACGGCAGCCTTACCGGCCAGCGATGTCATAGGCAGTCAATTCTGTGAAGTCCAGGGAGTGCGCGGTGCCAACCAATGGGATTTAGGCTGGGGTTGGAATATGGCAACCCAAGAATTATATGATGCCTA
>ENA-OPAG01000885-OPAG01000885.1-human-gut-metagenome-genome-assembly--contig:-NODE-885-length-16729-cov-2.475231_pt1 | contig 16729 bp, 18 predicted proteins | sample MGYA00241053_ERZ501422 | MGnify/ENA primary metagenome ERZ501422 (study PRJEB25962, sample SAMEA2042619) | human gut metagenome | biome: human gut; feature: human-associated habitat; material: faeces... | reverse complement strand
CTTGTGTTTCCGGGCTTTTTGTCGGTGTACCAGCAGGATGATGATAAAGAAGAGCCAAATGCTGTGCTTGCTAAAGTAACAAAGGATTCTGTGCTGTCTTTAAGTGAATTACTGCCGGAACAGCATTTCACGCAGCCGCCGGCGCATTTTACCGAGGCTTCTTTAGTAAAAACTCTTGAAGAGTTAGGAATTGGACGCCCAAGTACCTATGCGCCAACAATTTCAACATTAATTTCACGCCGCTATGTGGCAAAGGAACAGAAGAATTTGTATTTGTCGGATTTGGGAGATATTGTAAATCAGATTATGGTGAGTGCATTTCCTAGTATTGTGGATGTAAACTTTACAGCGACGATGGAAGCTTTGCTAGATGGTGTTGCCGAGGGTAATGTGGAATGGAAGACCATTGTGAGAAACTTCTATCCGGATTTGGAAAAGGCTGTTTCACATGCAGAAAAAGCACTCGAAAAGATTAAAATAGAAGATGAAGTAACCGATGTCGTGTGTGAATTATGTGGACGCAATATGGTAATTAAGTACGGACCGCACGGAAAGTTTTTGGCGTGCCCCGGATTTCCGGAGTGCAGAAATACCAAACCATATTATGAAAAAATCGGTGTGAAGTGCCCGAAATGCGGCGGCGAGATTGTCATTAAAAAGACCCAGAAAGGCCGTCGTTATTATGGCTGCGAGAACAATCCGGAGTGTGATGTGATGACTTGGCAGAAGCCGTCGAATGAACGCTGTCCAAAGTGTGGCGGCATGATGTTGGAAAAAGGCAGTAAGTTAGTCTGTGCCGATAACACATGCGGTTATATTGAAAAGAAAGAGAAATAAAAAACAGACGACATAATGCTTGTCAATAAGGTGAAATTGTGATAATATTGTTCCATGGGGGACAAGCAATATGAGTATTCAATTATTGGATAAGACTCGAAAAATAAACCGTCTCCTCAACGACAAACATTCATCTAAGGTGGCATTTGCGGATATTTGTTTTGTGCTGGGACAGATGCTTTTAGCAAATGCGTACATAATCAGCAGTAAGGGAAAGTTGTTGGGAACTTATGTGAATGATGACGGGATGATTCCGAGTTTTCAGAGTAAACGGGGCAGTTATATCGAGACGATGTTAAATGAACGTTTCCTTAATGTGCTGTCAACAAAAGAAAATGTGAATCTGGAGACTCTTGGTTTTTCCAAAGAAGAAAGACAGGGAGTTGAGGCACTGATTACACCGATTAGTATTGGTGGCGAGAGGCTGGGAACGTTGTTTCTGTGCCGGTGTCAGAAAGCATTTTCGATTGAGGACATTATTTTAAGTGAATATAGCACGACTGTGGTAGGACTTGAAATTATGAGGTCCATTCAAGAGGAATCAGATATTGAGCAGCATAAGAAGAGTAATTTCTCTTCTGCCTTGACGACGCTTACGCCACTTGAGCAGAAAGCGGTCAGTTACGTATTCCATGCAATGGGGGGAGAGGATGGTACCCTTGTGACGAGCAAGCTTGCCGGAAAAATTGGCATTACAAGGACTGTTATTGTCAATGCTTTGCGAAAATTAGAGAGCGCTGGCTTAATCAAGACAAAGTCATCCGGAGTGAAAGGAACGCACATTAAGGTTCTGAATGATATTGTCTATACCGAGTTTAACAGTTATTATCGTGAGAAATGGAATTCGTAAACGCAAAGGGAATTGTGATGGGAAGTCATAATGCCGTTTGCGTTTTTCTAGAAATAAAGAAATAAGAAAGGAAGTGCTACGATGGTTTTATCCAATGCATACAATTACATCAATGTGTTAGATAAGGCAGCGGATGCGAGCTGGACAAGAAATGATGTGCTGGCAAATAATATCGCAAATGCAGACACGCCGGGTTACAAAAGAAAAGATGTACAGTTTGAGACATATTTGTCGAATGCGGTGGCAGGAACAGATTCATTAGATGAGACGGTGGCAAATCTTGATTTGAATGATTTAAATGCAACGGTGTATAATGAACAGCCGGGGCTTAGTTATCGGAGTGACGGAAACAACGTAGATGTATCGACAGAAAACGTGGAACTGGCAAAAAACCAGATTAAGTATTATACGTTGATGAATTCGATCAGTCAGGAATTTTCACGGATGAAATCAGCGTTAAAGACTTCATAAATCGATTAAGGAGGAATGACTATGTCAGTATTTGGGGCTTTGGATGTGAGCGCTACCGGTATGACGGCGCAGCAGCTTCGAATGGATACAATTTCGGAAAATATTGCCAATGTAAACACGACTCGTGGAAAAGATGGCAAACCATATAAGAGGAAGACAGTTCTTTTTGAGGAGAAAAGTTATCCGAGTTTTAGTGAAAGTCTTAGCATGGCAAACCGTCATAATATTGGAAAAGGTGTCAAGGCAAGTAAAATAGTGGAAGATAATTCCGAAGGAAGTAAAGTATATGACCCTTCCCATCCGGATGCGGATGAAGATGGATACGTGACGTATCCGAATGTAAATACCGTGACCGAGATGACAAATATGATTGATGCGACAAGGGCTTTTGAAGCAAATGTTACGGTAATGAATTCGACAAAAGGGATGGCTCTTAAGGCACTTGATATTGGACAGAGTTAATTGTGAATGGAGGAAACCTAAATGGATATTGCTAGTTTGTCTGCAATTAGTGGCATTGAAAATATCAGTAAATACGCAGATAATAGTTTACAGACGGAAAAATCAAAAGGAAGCGGCACAGCAAGCTTTGACAGTTTGTTAAATTCAGCGATGAATTTAGTGCAACAGACGGAAGATTATTCCAATGCAGCAGAAGTAGAAGAAGTAAAGTATGCAATGGGACAGAGCGACAGTCTTCATGATTTGATGGTTGCTCAGCAGAAAGCAAATGTATCACTGCAATATACGGTAGCAGTAAAAAACACAGCAGTAGAAGCATATCGTTCGATTATGAATATGCAGATTTAACTGACAAAGGCGTTGAGGAGCGATAGAAAACAATGATGGAACAATTGATTGCACTCAAGGACAAAATTCTTGAGTTTTGGAATAAGTATACGTCAAAACAGAAAACAATTATAATTTGTGTAGCATGCGCAATTTTGGTTGCGATTGTTTTGCTTGCTTATTTTATGACCCGCCCGGTGTATACCGACGTTGCTACGTTAAGTGGTGAAACTGCTACGACGTTTGATACGGCACTGCAGGGGGCTGGACTTGATTATGTAAAAGAATCGGATAACAACGGAAATACAACATTTAAGGTGGAGCAGTCACAGTATTCAGATGCCGTTTTGCTGATGGGGGAAAATCAGATTACGGATGATGAAATGACATGGGAAAAAGCACTTCAGTCAGACATGACGACATCTTCAGATGAAAAGCAGACTAAAGCAACACTGGCTTTGCAGTCATCGATTCGCAAAGGACTTTTGAATTTTGATGGCGTGGAAGATGCGACTGTTTATATCAATCGCCCGAAAGATGATGGCACGATTTATGCGGACAAGCAGGATACTTCGGTGAGCGTATCATTTAAAATGGCGGGCAACAAAACCATGGACAGCGATACTGCAGATGCGATTGCTTATTATCTTGCCAATGCAGTAGGAAGCACCAAACCGGATCATATTGTCCTCACCGATACAAAAGGAAATCTTTTGTTTAACGGACAGCAGGATGCCGGACTTGGCGGAACAATCAGCAGTACCGAAGATTACCGTGATAAACTGAAAAATAACTTCGCTAAATATGTGCGTGACCTTTTGACAAAAGCAGGTTATGACGATGTTGAAGTTTCTAAGAATAATATTGTGTTCGACATGAACAAATTAACGGAACTGGTTACTACATATACAACAAATGAGGGACAGGATCAGGGCTTGTATGGCAGTTCCTACGAGTATAAATCAACAGGAGCCTCCTCTTCCGGCGGCGTGCCTGGAACCGATTCGAATGGTGATGTTACTGACACGATGATTACCGATAACGGAGATAGTTCATCGGAAACGATATTAAATAAATATGACTATCTGCCGAATAAAACCGTTCAGAATATTGAGCATGAAATTGGTGCAGTAAAGAAGGATGAGTCCTCTATTGCAATTGTGCTGACACATTACCGTGTGGTGAAAGAAGAGACTTTAGAGTCACAGGGTGCTCTTGATAATATGACATTTGATGAGTATGTGGATGCAAACAGCAATGTGACGGAACAGCAGGTGCCAACCGATTTGTCACAGCTTGTGGCTGCCGCTACCGGTATTACTGAAAAAAACATTCAGATTCGTGTAGTGGAAAAACCGGTATTTGAGGCAAAAGAAGCAAGTTCATTTGGAGATAATGTAACAAATTACCTGATGGTGATTCTCACGGTTTTGATTGCAGGTTTGTTAATCTTTGTTATTATTAAAGGTACTTCACCGGTTGAGGTTACCGAGATGGAGCCGGAGCTTTCCGTGGAAGATTTGCTTGCTACAACGCAGGATAATGCGCAGACATTGGAAGAAATCGAACTGGAAGACAAATCCGACACCCGCATCATGATAGAAAAATTTGTAGACGAAAATCCGGAAGCGGTAGCTTTGCTTTTGCGTAACTGGATTAATGAAGATTGGGGGGCGATGTAATGGCAGGAAATTCAGCATCATCCTATAGTGAAATGGATGGGATTCAGAAGGCGGCAATTCTCCTCATTACGTTAGGACCGGAGAAGGCGGCTGGCGTATTTAAACATTTAAAAGAAGATGAGATTGAACAGCTCACACTGGAAATTGCCAATACCAGAAGTGTGACACCGGCTCAAAAAGAACAGGTTTTGAATGAGTTCTATGAGGTATGTCTTGCCCAGCAGTACATTGCCGAGGGTGGTATTGGATATGCAAAAGACTTGTTGCAGAAAGCTCTTGGTGAGAGCAAAGCACAGGAAGTTCTTGGCAAGCTGACGGCGTCGTTACAGGTTCGTCCGTTCGAGTTTATCCGCAAGACAGAAGCTTCTCAGATTTTGAACTTTATTCAGGACGAGCATCCGCAGACGATTGCGTTGATTTTGTCGTATTTGTCCCCACAGCAGGCGGCCGGCATTATCAGTTCTCTTACACCGGATAAGCAGACAGATGTAGCAAAACGTATTGCGATGATGGATCGTACTTCACCGGATGTCATCAAAGAAGTGGAAAATATATTAGAGCAGAAACTGGCATCACTTGTCAGTCAGGATTACACGATTGTCGGTGGTGTGGATTCGGTGGTCGAAGTATTGAATACAGTAGACCGTGGTACCGAGAAACACATTATGGAAAACTTGGAAATCGAGGAACCGGAACTTGCCGACGAGATCCGAAAAAAGATGTTTGTGTTCGAGGATATTCTTATGCTGGACGACCGCTCGATTCAGCGTGTGCTTAGAGAAGTGGAGAACAGCGAACTTGCTGTTGCACTTAAGAATGCAAACGAAGAGGTACAGAATGTAATCTTTAACAACATGTCCACAAGACTTGTTGATATGATTAAAGAAGATATGGAATACATGGGACCGGTTCGATTGAAAGACGTCGAAGAGGCTCAGCAGAAGATTGTAAATATTATCCGCAAACTGGAGGATTCTGCTGAAATTGTAATTTCCCGTGGTGGAGGTGACGAGATCATTGTCTAATCTCATCAAATATCCCTATGTGAATATGCAGGGGAAAGAAGCAAAAGTGATTTGTTATGAATCGGAGGAAGAGAAGTTTCAGCCGCTTGATGCAAAAAAGAAAGTGGTAATGAAGACCTTTGAGGAGGTTGCCAAAGAAGAAAAAGAGAGAGCACAGGAGGAGACCGGTGATGAATCTTTTCAGGAAGGACTTCCGGTAACCAATTACGATGAGGTAATTGAAGAGAAAATACAGAAAGCCGAAGAAGAGGCAGCGGCAGCTATTGCCGAGGCAAAACAACAGGCAAATGAGATTGTCGAACAGGCAAATAATCGGAAAAATCAGATTTTGGAAGAAGGCAGACAGGAAGGAATTACCAGAGGGTATGAGGAAGGTCTTTTGCAGGCGCAGGAGGAGATTCAGGCGCAGAAAGATGAACTTTCCGGTCAGCAGTTAAAAAAAGAGCAGGAATATCAGCAGATGTTAGCGGAAACCGAAGGACGCTATGTTGATGTTTTATGCAATCTGATTCGTAAATTATCCGGTGTGATTTTGACAGACAGAAAAGATGTTATTTTACATTTGATTCGCAGTGGAATTGCGGATATGGAACCGGCAAAACACTATATTATCCGTGTAGCATCGGATGACCTTTTGTATGTGGAAGGGGAAAAGGATGCTTTGATGGAAAAGGCTGGAATTACCGGTACAATAGAGGTGCAGGAAGAAAAAAGCCTTTCCGAAGGAGATTGTATTATAGAGACAGATAATCAGATGATTGACTGCGGTTTTCGGACGCAGCTTGATAATATGGTTCGTACACTACGCATGCTTGTGTAAATATGTACTCGCGCAAAGAAGGTAGAACTATGCCACTCATTAATTTTGAAAAATACAATGTGCTCATGGACAAAAGTTACACCAGTCAGTTAGGAAAAGTTGCTAAAGTGGTTGGTCTTACGATTGAGTCCATCGGGCCAAGTGCAAAATTGAATGATTTGTGTTTGATTCGTTCAAACAACCGAACAGAACCCGTAAAAGCGGAAGTAGTTGGCTTTCGTGATGACAGGGTTCTTTTGATGCCATATGATGATGTCGAAGGTGTCGGACTTGGAAGCTGGGTGGAAAATACCGGAGCACCTTTGCAGGTTGCAGTTGGCGAGGAACTTCTTGGCTGCACATTAAATGGTGTAGGAGAACCGATGACAGAACTTGAGTTATCGGAAAATTGTCCGCGGTATTCAGTAGAAGCGACACCACCTGACCCGCTTACCAGAGAGATGATAGCGGATGTTCTGCCGCTTGGTGTAAAAGCGGTAGACGGCTTGATTACCGTTGGAAAGGGACAGAGAATTGGTATTTTTGCCGGTAGTGGTGTCGGGAAAAGCACGCTGATGGGTATGTTTGCGAGAAATACGAAAGCAGATATTAATGTGATCGCACTGATCGGAGAGCGAGGTCGTGAGGTCGGTGAGTTTATCGAGCGAGATCTGGGGGCGGAAGGTCTGAAGCGTTCTGTGCTTGTAATCGCAACCTCGGATAAACCGGCACTGATCCGTAATAAGGCGGCAAAAACAGCAACCGCAATTGCAGAATATTTCCGGGATCAGGGCAAGGATGTCCTGCTGATGATGGACTCCCTGACCCGTTTTTCCATGGCACAGAGAGAAATCGGACTGGCTTCCGGAGAACCACCGGTTTCGCGCGGGTATCCGCCAAGTGTATATGCGGAAATGCCGAAATTGCTAGAGCGTGCCGGAAATTCAGATAAAGGTTCCATTACAGGATTGTATGCGGTCTTGGTTGATGGTGATGATTTTAACGAGCCGATTGCCGATACGGCGCGTGGTATTTTGGACGGACATATTGTTCTGTCGCGTTCCATGGCACAGAGAAATCATTATCCTGCAATTGATGTTTTGGCGAGTATATCCCGTGTTATGAGTGCTGTGGCGTCCAAAGAACATAAGGAGTTAGCCGGAAAGATGAAAAATATACTGGCGGTTTACCGGGATGCAGAAGATTTGATAAATATCGGTGCTTACCGCCCCGGTTCCAATAAGGAAATTGACTTCGCGATAGAAAAAATTGATGCCGTTAATGAATTCCTTCGTCAAGGAACCGATGAAAAATTTTTATTTGATGACATTATTCAGATGATGCGGGATATTTTTGAAGAGGATTCCGTAGAGGAAGGATAGAGAGGGTGAACGATGGCACGATTTATTTTTTCCATGCAGAATATTTTGAACATGAAAGAAAAGCTTGAAGAGCAGGCGAAAAATAATTTTGCGCAGGCGAACCGTTCCCTTCAGGAGGCACTGCTTATGCAAAAACAGTGTGAAAACAGACTGGAAGCAGGAAAGCAGACGTTGAAAGAAGCAATGCTTGAAAATCTGAAAGTCGGGCAGATAAGGAGAAGGGAAGATGACGTTGAGATTTTTCGAATGTATTTGCGACAGCAGATATTAGTTGTAAAGCAGAAAGAAAAAGAAGTTGAGGTGGCAAGAGAACATCTCAATGAAGCAATGAAGGAAAGAAAGACCTTTGAAAAGTTAAAAGAAAAGGCTTTTGAAAAATTTGTAGCGGAAGAAAATCAAAAAGAGCAAAAAGAAGTGGATGAGCTTGTGAGCTACCGCTATGGTGCAGAGAAATTCGAGTGAAAGGAGATTTGTCATGGCAAAAAAGGACAAGAATAAGGGGAATAAGGTTTCGACAGATGAAAGTACAGGAAGTAAAATTGTTACAATGCTTATTGTACTTGTCATTGTTGCGATATGGCTTGCTATCTTTGGTGTGCTGATTAAACTGGATGTGGGGAACTTTGGAAGTGAAGTGTTGTATCCGGTTTTGAAAGATGTTCCTGTTGTAAATATGATTTTGCCGGAACCGGCGCAGAACCAGGATGCATCGACAAGTAAAGAATATGATAATCTGACGGAGGCAAATGCGAGAATTAAAGAGCTTGAGAGCCAGCTCGCAGCAAGTAAAAATGCCGGCAGTGCCAACCAGAGTGAAGTGTCCGATCTGCAGGCGGAAATTAACCGATTAAAGAAATTTGAGCAGGAACAGAGTGCGTTTGCAAAACGTGTGCAGGAGTTTGATAAAAACGTCGTTTATAACGATAAGGCACCGGATACGGAAGAGTATAAAAAATACTATGAAGAAATAGAGCCGGACAATGCAGAAAAAATTTATAAGGAAGTCTGCAAGGATTATGAGTATTCGCAGGAAATCAAGGATCAGGCGGATGCATACGGCAAAATGGAACCTGCCAGCGCAGCAGCAATTTTGTCCGAGATGACCAATGATTTAACTTTGGTTGCAAAGATACTTGACAGTATGCAGACTTCGAAAAGTGCTTTGATTTTGCAGAACATGACACCAACGACGGCAGCTCAGGTTACGACGAAGATGACGGCGATGAAAAACAAATAAAAACTAAAGAAAAGACAGGTAAATGCCGATATAAAATTTGTAGTAGATTCTTAAGAAGAAAGGAGGGAAATGAAATGACGATGCAGGGAATTTCAAATGTTCTGCCAAAGGCTGCTGCAGCAGTTACTGAGAAAAGCGAAAAGGCAAAAGGTACCTTGTTTGAGGCCGTAATGAGCAGTCAGGGAAATAAGCAGCAGACAAAAAAGACCATGGATGATTTTGCACCGGATGACAGAGTAGATAATCGCATGGCGAAAAAAGAGTTAGCGGCAAACCGTTATCAGAAATCAAAAGCTATCAGTACAAAATCCGACACAGCGGCTTCAAACGATACGCAGGATTCGCTGACGGTAAATCAGATGGCGGATGACGAACTGGATATCGAAGAAGTTACCGTTGTTCTTGCTTCGCAGGTAACGGTTTTACTACAGGATTTGTTTGGACTTACAAACGATGAGTTACAGGATATCTTAAATTCACTCGATTTACAGCCGGAATCACTCATCCTTTGTGACAGTGAGAGTGGTATTATGGCAGTAAATGCGGATGCGCTTAAACAGCTGGTTCTCGGTGTGCATGGCGTAGAAGATGCGAGTGCATTTTTAACCAATGATGCGTTGAATACAGAACTTTCAGAAGTGACTGATGCGCTTACTGATTTTGTGTGTGACATGCTCGGTGTAACGAAGGAAGAACTTGCTTCTCTTAAGGCAGAGGCGATGCCGGAACTGTTAAAGCAGGCAGTGGATACATTGCAGGCGGCAAGTGAAACGGACACTATGGCTGCAGACAAAGATACGTTAAACCAGACAGGAACAGTGGAGAATACCATGACCGCAATAGCGGAAGATGCAAATTCTTCAAATTTGCAAAAAGATTCACAGCGGGATATGTCTATGCGTGATGACAGTGAGATGTTGCAGGGCGATGATTCATTGGTTCCTACCCATGCTACGATGGCGGAAACGTTTACAGACCGTCTTTCACAAGCACTTGAAAAATCAAGTGGCATGAAGGGGCAGAGTGTAACACAGACGATGAATCAGATTGTGGAGCAGGTTGTTCGACAGGTTCGCATCCGTGTAATGCCGGAAACGACCAGTATGGAACTTCGTTTAAATCCGGCAAGCTTAGGCCGTGTCAATATCACGGTGGCAGCAAGCGCAGGAATTGCGACAGCGACGATGGTTGTAGAAAACCAGATGGCAAAAGAAGCGCTTGAAAGTCAGATGATTCACTTAAAAGAAGCTTTTAACGAGCAGGGACTTAAAGTGGATGAGGTAGAAGTGACAGTCGCTGAGTTTGGACTGAAAAAGGACGGCGAAGGACAAGAGCAGGCCGGTTCCAAACAGAGCGGAAACCGCAAATTCCGTCCGAATGAAAGTTTTTCGGATGAGGAAAAGAATGAAGATTTGACGACAGCGTCTGAACGGCGTGACGTTAATAGTATGGTCGATTATACGGCTTAGAAAGGAAGTGAGAAGATGGCAGTAAGCAGTACAAGTGATTTGACGACAGCGTTGGAAGATTTAACGTATGGAACAACTGAGCGTAAAGTTAATCAAAGAGGTTCGAGTGAACTTGGTAAAGATGAGTTTTTGAAACTTCTTGTGACTCAGCTTCAGAATCAGGATCCGTTAAATCCACAGGATGACACACAGTTTATTTCTCAGTTAGCACAGTTCTCTGCGCTTGAACAGATGACCAATATGAGTTCTACGATGTCAAATACAAGTGCTTACAGTTTGGTTGGCAAAGAAGTTATTGTACAGACAACTGATTCTGCGGGAACTTACAAAGAAGTACGCGGAACGGTAGATTGTGTCGAAATGAAGAATGGCAAGGCTATGTTGGTTGTTGATGGAAATTCGTATGACTTAGACGATTTGGTACAGGTAATGGATAGTTATTATGCTATTAAAGAGTATTTGCCAAGCGTTACAGCACAAACGAAGACATATGATCTTTCAAACCCATCCCTTATTGATGTTTCTATTGATTTAGGAAGTAAAGGATATGAGGCAAGCAGTGTGGCAGTTGCGCTAAACGGCCAGTACATAGATTCCAAGTATCTAAAGTACGATAATGGAACGGTAAGCATTTCCCCGGAAGCTTTCAGTGAATTAGAGCCGGGTGATTATTATTTAGGCTTTTACTTTGATGATCCGCTTAAAACAACAGTCAAAGATAAGGTATGTATCAAAGTAGTACGAAGTGGTATTCCAAACGGAGATAAGGATTCTTCGGATGCGAATAAAGACACCGAAAAAGCTGAAGAAACAGAGAAGACAGAGGCTGAATAAGTGTGACAAGGAGGTCGGGTGCTATGAATGTAACGAATGGTTTTACATCCATGGAACAGATTCGTCACCGGATGCAGACAACAGATTCACAGAGACAGGTAAAAAAACAGACCGTGCAGACAAATACGGCATCGTTTGATGAAATCTTATTTTCCAAACATGCGTCAAAGCGATTAGAAACCAGACAGATTGATATGTCGGCAGATCAGAAAGAAAGACTGTTAGAGGCAACCTGTAAGGCGAAAGCAAAAGGAATGAAAGAGTCCTTAGTTATGGTTGACGATTTTGCGTTTATTGTGAATGTGAAGAATAATCTGGTGATTACTGCGGTAAATGACACAAAAAATGCTGTATTTACCAATATCGATGGAGCGATAATTAACTAAAAACAAATATATGCTGGCCCTTAACAGGAAGCATACATGCTCTTGACTGACAGAGAGAGCATAACGATAGTAAAATTGGAGGGTGATTCATTATGATGAGATCATTGTATTCCGGTGTATCCGGATTGAAAGTTCATCAGACAAAGATGGACGTAATTGGTAATAACATTTCAAACGTAAATACGGTTGGTTTCCGTGGAAGTACAGTAAACTTTACCGATGTATTTTATCAGACAACACAGAATGCATCCGGTCCGAACGCAACAACCGGCACAGCAGGAACGAACGCAGTGCAGATTGGTCTTGGTTCTAACGTGGCAGCAATTAGTGTGGACTTAAGTGGTACCGGAGCAACGCAGCGTACCGATCGCGGCATGGATCTTATGATTAACGGTGATGCGTTTTTGATTGTAAGAAGCAATGGAAATACATATTTCACAAAATCCGGGGCGCTGGATATTGATGCAAATGGTACTTTATATTGTACAACAAATGGTGCTTCTGTTCTTGGATGGGGTGTTGATGAAAATGGAGAAATCCGCAAAGATACCGTATCTACCTTGAATTTGATGGGTGGCGAGAATGCTTATTCTGACCCAAATGCGACAACGAAAGTTTCCCTTTCCGGAAATGTAGACCAAAAAGATCCTTTAGTTGCTTATAGTGCAGATGGAGCCGGTTACCCAATGGCAGTCAGCTTTTATGATAATTTAGGTAATTTGTGTACAGCAAAACTCAGTATTATCCAGACGAGTGCGGATGCGCCAAATACATACAGCGTTCGTCTTCATGATGTTCTTGGTGCAGATGGTAAATCTATTTTGAAAAAGAAAGATGATGCGACCGGTAATTATGTATCTACTGAGCAGAAAATTAACTTTAATTCATTAGACCTTGGCGGTACAAATTACAAGGTAGATCCAAGCAGCGGTGACATTACATTCCCTGCGGATACAGACTGGCCAATACTTACCTTTAATCCGGTAACCGGTGCATTTACCAGTGTAAGCAGTGCTGACGGCAATGTGCTGAACTTAAACTTAAGTGATGCCGGAAATTCGTATCCAACCAGTGGTGTGGATGTTAACTTCTCGGATTTGACGATGTATGCGAGCAATAAAACCTGTAAAGTAAAACCAAACCGTGGTGACAGCAATAACAACGGGGATGGAGCCGGTAATGCGGCAGGAACTTTAAATGGTTTCAAAATTCAGACCGATGGTATGATTTATGGTTTATACAGTAACGGTGACAAAAAATTGTTAGGACAAATCGCAGTGGCAACATTTGCTAATCCATCCGGCTTAGAGGCGGTTGGTAACAGCATGTATGCAGCAACCTTGAACTCCGGTGATTTTGATGGAATTGGTGTGGATATTTCAGAAGTTGGTAAATTCTCAGTCGGAGCTTTGGAAATGTCCGATGTTGATCTGGCAACCGAGTTTACTAATATGATTACGACACAACGTGGTTTTCAGGCAAACTCCCGTGTTATTACTACATCTGATACAATGCTTGAGGAACTCATTAATCTGAAACGATAATGATTAGGCATATTGACCCATCCGCATGAATTATGCGGATGGGTCAGTGTGCTTTTACAAGTAAGGAGGGTTTTATGATTGATGTGACAAGAATGAATGGTTCATTACTTACCGTTAATAACCATTTGATTGAAATGGTAGAGGAAACACCGGATACGGTGATAACTTTAACAACGGGAAAAAAAATAATTGTAAAAGAAAGTAGACAAGAAGTGAAAAATCTAGTAAAATTATACGAGAAAGAAATAACATGTAACAGTTAGGTGGTGTCATTTTGGATATAGCTACAATTATAGGCCTCGTAGGATGTGCGGGAGCCGTAGTATATGGTATTGTTTCCGGTGACTTAGGATTTACTGCATTGGAAAACTTTTGGGATTATCCGTCCTTTTTGATTGTTGTTGTTGGATGTTTGATGTGTATGCTGACGATGTCCGGCAGCATTGGAGAACTTATAAACTGCTTAAAGTCATTCCTTTTGACAATCAAAGTACAGGAATCTAGCGAGGGGGAGACGATACATAAAATTATTGATTTGGCAAACGTAGCTCGTAAAGAAGGGCTTTTGCAGTTAGAAGAGGCAGCCGGTGACATAGATGATGATTTCCTGAAGAAGGGAATTATGTTGATTGTTGATGGCACGGATCAGGAATTGGTATCAAGTATTCTAGAGACAGAACTTGATTGCATTGAGCAGAGACATAGCAAAATTTACAGCTTCTGGGATAACTTGGCCGCTATGGGTCCTGCATGGGGAATGATTGGTACTTTGATTGGCTTGATTAATATGTTAAAACGTTTGGATGATCCAAGTTCAATTGGACCTAACATGGCGGTTGCGTTGGTTACTACTTTATATGGTTCGCTGATTGCCAATTGGATCAGTATCCCGATTGCAACAAAACTGCGTGCGAAAAACCAGAAAGAAATTATGATGAAGGAAGTTATCTGCGAAGGAATTCTTTCTATTCAGGCAGGTGAAAATCCACGTGTGATTGAGGAAAAACTGAAATCTTTCCTTGCACCTAGTGAGAGAGAAGAAGTTCTTGGTGGTGGTAATAAAGGCAGCGGACAAGGTGGTGACGCTTAATGGCCCGAAAGAAAAAGAAGGCGGAACAGGAGGGTATTAGCGCCGGATGGATTAATACCTTTGCCGACCTGATGAATCTTTTGCTTTGTTTTTTCGTCCTTTTGTTTTCAATGTCGACTGTCGATGCTGATAAGTACGAACAGTTAGTAACATCCATGACGGAGCGGATTAATATCTTTGATGGTGGCGGTGCTGCTGTTGGGGAAGGTGCATTTGTATCAAGTGGAACCGATCAACTCGTTTCGATTTCGGAGTATTTTAACGAATATGAAAATTCCGGAGAGGACAATCAGAAATCGGAAGAACAGGTTGACAAGCAGGATGGTAACAAATCTGAGCAGGGCAACCAGTCAACCGGAGAAAAGCCGATGAATGATAAAGCCAAAGCAGAAGAGGAATTTTTAAAAAAACAACAGCAGGAACAAAAGGAAAAGGCAGAAAAATTGTACAAAGAACTCACACAGGATGCAGAACATCAGAACGTGGAAGACCAGATTAACATTAATATGGATAAAAAATATCAATTTGTTCAAATTTCATTAAATGGTGCACTGCTTTTTGAATCCGGCGATATTGAGTTTAAGAAAAACATGGTGCCTTTGATGAGCAAAGTCGGAGATATTTTGAAGCGATATGCAGACCATCGGATCAAAATTGAAGGACACACGGATAATGTTCCAATTTCCGGCAGATACAAGAACAATATGATGCTTTCAACAGCACGTGCGAATACGGTGTTTGAATATTTGGTAAATAAAAAACATATGAAGCCAAAGGAGACGGAAATTGAGATTTCCGGTATGGGTGAGTATGAGCCGGTGGCATCCAATAAAACAAGAAAAGGACGCGCTCAGAACCGGCGTGTTGAGATTAAGATTTATACAAGTAAGTAAATGGAGGAATTTCTTATGAAGAAGAATATATTGACCATTATTGTTATGGCGGTATCAATTGTGAATCTTGTATTGGGGATTGTACTTGTCTTTTCTATTGTACCTGCCTCAAATAAGACAGCTGCTCTGGTTGATAAAGTGGCATCGGTGATTGATTTAAATATTGATGACCCAAATTCCGAAGAGCAGGACTATACAATTGATGATTTGGTGGCTTATACGAAAACTTATGATTCGGCAGTAAATATTAACCTAAAAAAAGATGCCGGTGACGACAGCAACCATTATGCGCAGCTTGCCGGTTTTACAATTTCTTTTAACAGCAAAGCCGATGATTATAAAAAGGTGAGTGAATCGATTCAGACCAATGATATTTATGTAGATGATATTGTGAAAGAAACACTTGGAAGTTATACAGCTACAACATTAGACTTGGTAAAGGTTCGTTCTGAAATTGTGAAGAAAATTCAGGAAAAATACAATACAAAGGCAGTTGTTGAGATTTCGTTAAAAGATCCATTGATTGCCTGATTGTAAGAATCGAAAAAAAGACTTTAGTTTATGAAGGAAATATGATATAATAAACAACAGTGTGAGAAAAGAGGTGAGAACAAATGGGTGACGTATTGTCGCAGAATGAGATAGATAATTTGTTATCCGCGCTTAATAGTGGTGAATTTGACCCAGATGAGGCGGGTGAGGCGGATGATCGACAGATTAAGGATTATGATTTTGCGAGACCATCCAAGTTCTCAAAAGAGCATCTGCGAACGCTTGAATTTATTTTTGAGCATTATGCCAGACTTCTTTCCACAAATCTGCCGGTATATCTTCGTAAGAACGTACAGGTTGAAGTGATGCATTCGGAGGCGGTTACTTATCAGGAGTTTTCCAATTCCTTGTCAAATCCGGTTATACTAGGTGTTGTAAATTTTGCGCCACTTGATGGTAACATTATTATGGAAGTGTCAACGGAAATTGGGTTTGCTGTTGTTGACCGAATGCTTGGAGGCGGTGGAAAGCCGTTGGAGAAAAATCGCGAATTTACGGAAATAGAATTGACAATTATTGAACGCATTATGGTAGTTTGCACAAACCTTTTAGTGGAACCGTGGCATACTGTTCAGGTGTTGGAGCCGATGCTTGAGAGGATTGAGACAAACTCGCAGTTTGCTCAGTTTGTTACACCAAATGAGATGACATCGATTGTTACGATGAGCATTAAAATTGGTGAAGTAGAGGGACTTATGAATGTTTGTATTCCATATGCGGTATTAGAGCCGGTGATTGATAAGGTGAACACTAAATACTGGTACTCCACTTCTGCAGCAACCGGAGACGGTACATATAGAGATTACCTGGAAGAATCATTACAGAGAGCTCAGATTCCGGTTCGTGCGATTATGGGACGAAGCGCGATATCGGTGAATGACTTCATTCA
>ENA-OPAG01000877-OPAG01000877.1-human-gut-metagenome-genome-assembly--contig:-NODE-877-length-16844-cov-4.447257_pt1 | contig 16844 bp, 17 predicted proteins | sample MGYA00241053_ERZ501422 | MGnify/ENA primary metagenome ERZ501422 (study PRJEB25962, sample SAMEA2042619) | human gut metagenome | biome: human gut; feature: human-associated habitat; material: faeces... | reverse complement strand
CTGAGAGGATATTTCGTTTGGTATTCAGCTTCATACGAGACCTGCCCTTTCTGCCATATAAGTAAGCCATTTGGGGTAGTAGTTGTAAACCATATGCTCACCATCCGGCTCATACATGCTTTCGTCTACAAGGAATGTATCGTCTATAAAAGTGCATCCCATTTCGTCACAAAAGTCCCTGAGTGCCTGATTAAAGCTGTCATAATAAGCAAGGGCAGGACTTTGGTCGATGGCGCTTTGCTGGATGGGAAGAATGCTGTTGATGTAAATGGCAGTATCCGGAAGAGCATTCTGGATCTGTTTCACTTTTACACGGTAGGCGTCAATAAAAGCAGAGGAATCACCATTGTAAATTTCCAGGTCATTTGCTCCAAAGGACAGGAAAAATACGCTTGGATTCAGACTGATGGCGGTATTGATCTGGTCATCTGCATCGTCAATACGAAGTCCCAGCTTGGCAACTACAATACTGGTGTCAAGAAAACCATATTCTGCAATTGATTCTGTAATAGAGTCCCCTACAATAACAGTTCCCTGAAATGCCTGTTTAATTTGTACATCTGTGAGAATATCGCCAAGAACACCCTCCTCTGAGTCCGATCCGGTGGGCTTTTCTTTCTCGGAAAGTGCACGGATCGCATCCTCTATACTGGAGATATCGGCTGGTTCAAGCTTCTGAAGACGTTCAACTGTTTCCTGACATTGTTTGTCAGTATTGCCTGAACGAGAGCAAAAAAAAGCTACCCCTGCAGCCAGCACTACGACAGCTGGGATAACGGCAAGAATGGTTTTGTTGTTTTTAATATTTTTCAAAATTTAATTCTCCGATAAAAAATTAGATATAATGGAACTGTTCCCTGTATGAACAGTTACGACATAATTCATTTTCCTTCGACATTCATTATAATACCACAGGGAAAAACTTCAAGTATAAAAATGGATTTTTTATATAGGAAATTATACTCTTTTTCCGGCTTTTTGTGGACGAATTTCACGAAATAGTTTATACTGTCCAAAAAGAACCGGAGGATAACAGGAGGTTAAATGATGGAAGAGAAGAAAAGCAAAATTTACAGATATGGATTACGATTGTATTATGATAATGTATGTGCAATATATATAAGAAAAATATGTTGCTACAGTGGAAAAATGAAAAGATGACACTGTATAAGTAGTAGGAGAAAATGAGGATTGTGAATATTTACATGACAGGAAAGGAGTTTTAAAATGAGGAATCGAATAATTCAGGTTAGACATTATAGCAGGAAAATGATGATTATGATGTTGACAGGAGCAATTTGCTGTAGTTCATGTTTTTGTCAAACAGCTTTTGCGAAAACCAGCAAAGTAAGGGTTTACGATGCGGAAAAAGGAACCACAAGCTTCACATCTTTTACATATTCGGATAATAAAAAGGATGAATCACTGGCACCGTCGGAGGGAACAGGAGCGATTTCATCTGCTTCTCAGAAGGTGGTTATTTTCCATCAGGCAGATGGGTCTACGATAATAAGAAAAGCAGACAGTAATGGAAAAGTGACACTTCCAGCAATAAGAAATCAGACAGGATATACTTTTCTTGGATGGAGCACGAAGCCGGATCAGACTCAGAATCCGCAGTATCAGGCGGGACAGGTGATACAGGTAAGGAAGAAAACCCATTTATATGCAGTTATGTATAACTGGCAACAGGAGCCGGATATTCAGGTCAATAATCTGGCAGCTCAGCTGTCGGAGTATTCCGGAATTATTTTTGTGGGAGATTCCAGAACGTATTTTATGCAGAAAACTCTTCTTCGGGAATATGGAAAGGATGCAGTTGCAAAAGTATCATTTGTGTGTAAGACAGGGGAGGGACTGAGCTGGTTTGAGACAGCAGGAGAGAGAGTAATGAGAAGTGAAATTGCCCGTCTGCAGTCAGATTCAGATAAGCCCGTAGCAGTTATTTTTAATCTTGGTGTGAATGATCTTTCGAGTCATAATTCCGGGAATGGGGTTGATTATAAAGGCGAGGCAAATGCATATCTTGCGCGTATGAACACTCTTGCAGAGGAACTTGAAAGTGACTGCAGATTGTTTTATATGTCTGTGAATCCGGTAAATACAGCAATGAAACCAACTCGAAAAGAAGCGCAGTTACGTTACTTTAATGACAGATTGCAGAGCAGGTTAAATAAGAGATTTCAATGGATAGATACCTATAAATATCTGATGAAGAATGGTTACAGTACATACAATGAGTTTAAGGGAAATATAGATGACGGCGTTCACTATTCTACACGTACCTATAAAAGAATCTATAAATATTGTATGAATGCGATCAGATAATGCTTTTTGATTTATACACAAATTATAATCTTGTTTCAGGTAAGCAGTATAAGCAGAAGTTAAGGCCACAGAACTCACAAAAGAAAGGGTATATGTATTGCTTGATAAATTAAGAGATTGATGTACGAGCTGACAGGAGAAATATTTTCTGTCAGCTTGTTATTTGTTTGGTTGGATAATGGAGAATATCTGTTTGCCAAAGAAGAAACATTTGACGAATTTTTGTCTCTGTTGTATCATGAACATACAAAACGAAAATAAAGTAAGAGGAATATTGTTATATAAAATACAGAACAGATAAGAAAGCAGGAATAAAATGAAAGCAGAAGTTGTATCCATGACAGCGGATAATCTTGATATGGAGGCTATCCGGCGTGGTGGAGATATTTTGAAACAGGGTGGTCTGGTTGCGTTTCCTACGGAGACTGTGTATGGCCTTGGAGGGGATGCGTTGAATCCGCAGGCTTCTATGAAAATTTATGCGGCGAAGGGCAGACCTTCGGATAATCCGCTGATCGTGCATATTGCAGAGTTTGATAAGCTGGCTCCGATTGTAGCTGAGGTTCCGGAGAAGGCGAAGATTTTGGCAGAGAAGTACTGGCCGGGTCCGCTGACTATGATTTTTCCGAAGTCGGATCTTGTACCACAGGAGACTACGGGTGGTCTGGACAGTGTGGCGGTTCGTTTTCCGAGTGACAGGATCGCGCAGGAACTTATCAAGGCAGCAGGTGGTTATGTGGCTGCGCCCAGTGCCAACACTTCAGGCAGACCCAGTCCGACTACTGCACAGCATGTAGAGGAGGATCTTGGCGAGGCGATTGAGATGATTATTGACGGAGGCCAGGTGGGAATCGGTCTTGAGTCTACGATCGTTGATTTTACTGAGGATGTGCCTGTGGTTTTACGTCCGGGTTATATTTCTCTGGAGATGCTTCAGGAGACTCTGGGGGATGTAAGGATGGACAAGGGGCTGATTGCGGCTGACAGCAAAGTACGTCCGAAAGCACCGGGTATGAAATATCGCCATTATGCACCGAAGGCAGATCTGGCAATTGTTGAGGGACCGGAGGAAGCTGTTGTGAAGAAGATCAATGAGCTGGCTGCGGAGGCGAAAGCACACGGCGAGCAGGTTGGAATTATTGCAACGGACGAGACAAAGGACAGATATCCCGAAGGTCTGGTAGTCAGCATCGGAAGTCGGAAAGAGGAGGAAACAATCGCCCATCATTTATATGAAGTGCTTCGTGATTTTGACCAGAGTGCGGTCAGGTCTATTTATTCAGAAGCGTTTTATACACCAAGAATGGGACAGGCCATTATGAACCGTCTGCTGAAAGCAGCGGGACATAAGATCATACAGGTGGTATGATATAATCAGGTAGTGAAGCAGATATATGCCTGACTATATAATCTTATCAGCAGTAATGGCCAGATGGATAATGAAGATTCATTTAAATAGTCTGCTGAAGAGGTAAAGAAATTAATTTCAGGAGGAAGATTAATGATAGCTTTAGGATGTGATCATGGTGGATATGAACTGAAACAGGAGATTAAGAAGTATCTGGATGAAAAGGGAATCGAGTATAAAGATTATGGATGTGACAGTCTGGATTCCGTAGATTATCCGGTATATGCAAAGAAGGTTGCACATGCAATTCTTGACGGCGAATGTGAGAAGGGAATCCTGATCTGCGGAACAGGTATCGGAATTTCCATTACAGCAAACAAGTTTAAAGGAATCAGAGCTGCAGTCTGCACAGATTGTTTTACAGCAGAGGCTACAAGACTTCACAATGATGCCAATATTCTTGCACTGGGTGGAAGAGTTGTAGGACCTGGGCTGGCATTGAAGATTGTGGATACATTTTTGAATACACCGTTTTCCAATGATGAGAGACATATCAGAAGAATTAATCAGATAGAGACTGAATAAGTCATAAAATAAGAATAATGATAAAACAGCCAGAGCCTGCATGATTATAGTAATTCTCTCACATGTATGATGAATGAGGGTTGCCGTAGAGTAAAGTGTTAAGTTCTGGCTGTGTCAGTTATAAGCAGATAATGGTTACTGTTCGTTCCGTTCACAGTAACAGACAATGTGCTGATTTTATGAAGCGGATGAATGGTGAAGTATGTGAAGGGGAGGTTGGGGAAATGGATGTAAATCATAAACGCACAGATTATTTATCATGGGATGAATATTTTATGGGAGTTGCCATGATGTCAGGGATGCGTTCCAAGGATCCGAATTCTCAGGTAGGTGCCTGTATTGTGAGTGAGGATAATAAAATCCTGTCCATGGGTTATAATGGTTTTCCAAAGGGCTGTTCAGATGATGAATTTCCATGGGCAAGAGAGGGTGACAGTCTTCATACGAAATATTTTTATGTGACCCATAGTGAATTGAATGCGATTCTTAATTACAGGGGAGGAAGTCTGGAAGGTGCAAAGCTTTATGTTTCCCTTTTTCCATGTAATGAATGTGCCAAGGCAATTATTCAGGCAGGTATTAAGACAATTGTCTATGACTGTGATAAATATGCAGACACGCCGGCAGTGATCGCTTCCAAGAGAATGCTGGATGCAGCCGGGGTCCGTTATTATAAATACAACCGGACAGGACGTAAGATTACAATAGAAGTGTGATTTGGCATATTCATGCCAAAACACCTCGCGGAATAGTGGTGTGTGAACAGTAACGATTTTACTCTTGACACATCAATTTATTTCAAATAAAATATAACCAAATGCGAAATATATATAGCGATGAAGAGAATAGTACATAAGGAGCAATCCCAGAGAAGAGTCCCGGAGAACAGCCGGTTGGCTGTGAAACAGTGGTGGAAGGATTCTGTGCGTGAATTATGGAACCGGCCTCGGAGCTCCGTACAATTGAAGTACGGCGTTTTTCCTGCGTTATCGGAAGAAGAGCGAGCAATGTGCAGGCATTTGGGCACAGTGCTAATTAGGGTGGTACCGCCGAAGCCTTTCGGTCCCTTGTGAGGGATGCTGGGCTTCTTTTTTTCGTTTTTTATAATATGACAGATTTTGCCGGATTATAAAAAAGCAGATTTTTGTACTGTGAAGCAGATAAGGAAATTTATTTATAGAAGAAAAATAAGAAGAATATGCATTCCGCCGCGACTATATCCTGATGCGCTGTCAGGATCAACACAATCACATAAAAAGGAGAAGTAATCATGGCAAACAACAAGAAACTGGTAGAAGCCATCACATCCATGGAAGACGATTTCGCCCAGTGGTATACCGACGTTGTAAAGAAAGCTGAACTCTGCGGTTATACCAGCGTTAAAGGCTGCATGGCAATTAAACCTGCAGGATATGCGATCTGGGAAAATATCCAGCACGAACTGGACAGAAGATTTAAAGAGACAGGCGTACAGAACGTGTATATGCCAATCTTTATTCCGGAATCTCTTCTTCAGAAAGAGAAAGATCATGTAGAAGGATTTGCACCTGAGGTTGCATGGGTAACTCATGGTGGTCTGGATCCACTTCAGGAGCGTCTGTGTGTACGTCCCACATCAGAGACATTATTCTGTGATTTCTATGCAAAAGAAATCCAGTCCCACAGAGACCTGCCGAAGGTATATAATCAGTGGTGCTCTGTAGTGCGTTGGGAAAAGACAACACGTCCGTTCCTTCGTTCACGTGAGTTCTTATGGCAGGAAGGCCATACAGCTCATGCTACAGCCGAGGAAGCAGAAGAGCGTACTATCCAGATGCTGAATCTGTATGCAGATTTCTGTGAGGAAGTACTTGCAATCCCGGTTATCAAGGGACAGAAAACAGACAAGGAGAAATTCTCCGGTGCAGAAGCTACTTATACAATTGAATCCCTGATGCATGATGGAAAAGCTCTTCAGTCCGGTACAAGCCATAACTTTGGCGATGGATTTGCAAGAGCATTCGGCATCCAGTATACAGATAAAGAAAATAAACTTCAGTATGTACATCAGACATCCTGGGGAATGACAACACGTATGATCGGTGCTATTATCATGGTACATGGTGATAACAGTGGTCTGGTGCTGCCTCCGAGAATCGCTCCTGTACAGGCAGTGATCATTCCGATCCAGCAGAGAAAAGAAGGCGTTCTTGAGAAAGCAGATGAGATGTTTGCAGCATTAAAAGCAGCAGGAGTCCGCGTAAAAGTAGACGACACAGACAAGAGCCCGGGATTCAAATTCGCAGAGCAGGAAATGCGTGGTATTCCGATCCGTATCGAGTGCGGCCCGAAGGATATCGAGAATGGTCAGGCTGTCATCTGCCGTCGTGATACAAGAGAGAAATATACTGTTACATTTGATGAGCTTGTGGAGAAAGTACAGGAAATCCTGGAAACAATCCAGAAAGATATGCTGGAGCGTGCACGTAAGCACAGAGATTCCCATACTTATGTTGCTACAAACTATGAAGAATTCAAAGATACTATTGTTAACAAACCAGGCTTCGTAAAAGCTATGTGGTGCGGTGACCGCGCATGTGAGGACAAGATCAAAGAAGATGTTCAGGCTACATCCAGATGTATGCCGTTTGAGCAGGAACACTTAAGTGATGTCTGCGTATGCTGTGGAAAACCTGCCAAGAAGATGGTTTACTGGGGAAGAGCATACTAATCAATAAGAAAATAAAGAAAACCGGCAGCAGAGATATCTGAGTGCCGGTTTTCGGGGTTAAGAATAAATAGAAGAAGATAAGGATGGTCATATGATTCTGGAAATACCGAAAAACGCGGAAACAATTTTGCATATACTGGAAAAAGCAGGCTATGAAGCCTATGTGGTAGGCGGCTGTGTGCGTGATTCCATTCTGGGACGGAGCCCGGATGACTGGGACATCACCACATCCGCAAAGCCGGAGCAGGTCAAGGCTTTGTTTCACAGAACAGTGGATACAGGTCTGCAGCATGGAACAGTGACTGTTCTTATGGAAAAAGAAGGATATGAGGTCACGACTTATCGTGTAGATGGTGAGTACGAGGACGGCAGACATCCCAAAGAGGTCACCTTTACAGCAAGCCTTGAGGAAGACCTGAAACGCCGGGATTTTACCATCAATGCAATGGCATACAATCCTTCTTCAGGACTGGTGGACCTTTTCGGCGGACTGGAGGATATTGAGAGAAAAATCATCCGCTGTGTGGGAGATCCGCTGGAGCGTTTTACAGAGGATGCACTGCGGATCATGCGTGCAGTCCGTTTCAGTGCGCAGTTGGGCTTTGCCATTGAAGAAGAGACTCGTAAGGCACTGAAGGTTCTGGCACCGAATCTGAAGCATGTCAGCGCAGAGCGGATTCAGGTAGAGCTTGTGAAGCTCCTGATGTCTCCTCATCCGGATTATCTCAGGGTGGCTTATGAAGCCGGGATCACAGCTGAATTTCTTCCGGAGTTTGATGCATGTATGACAACATCCCAGAATACGCCGCACCACTGTTATACAGTAGGGGAGCATATCCTGCACAGTCTCTGTCATGTACGTGCAGATAAAGTTCTCAGGATTACCATGCTGCTTCATGACATTGGAAAGCCGGTTGTCCGGAAAACAGATGAGAATGGAAGAGATCATTTCAAGATGCATGGGATTGCGGGAGAAAAGATGGCTGCACAGATCCTGCGCAGGCTGAAATTCGATAATGATACGATCCGCAAGGTAACCCGTCTGGTAAAATGGCATGATGACAGACCGGATGGAACGACAAAGGCAGTGCGCAGGGCAGTGAACCGTATCGGTGAGGATCTCTTCCCATATTATCTGGAAGTGCAGCAGGCAGATATGCTGGCACAGAGTGATTACAGACGCGCAGAGAAGCAGGAACGTCTGGATAGGGTGAAAGAGGCTTATGAGATGATTATTAATGAACATCAGTGTGTATCTTTAAAAACTCTGGCAGTGACAGGGAAAGATCTGATTGAAGCCGGTTATAAGCCGGGGCGTGAAATAGGAGAAACGCTGAACCGTCTTCTGGAAGTAGTGCTTGCCGATCCACAGAAGAATCAGAAAGAGATATTATTGGGTCTGCTTGATGAGAAATAGTGCAGTTTTATGGAATGGTCAGTATATCAGAATATAGTAAATAACAGTGGCTCTATGAAAATCCGGGGGTATATCCACCGGATTTTCTTCATATGTATAGAAAGAATTAAGATGATTAAGAGGGGGATATGTCATTGTATGATTACGGACTTGGCACTTTGGCTCAGTATGAGCTGACAGCAGACCGTTCTGCAAGGACAAGAGGAGCTTTACTCTGCTATACAGCTCAGGGACTTCTGATCCTGAGGGAATTTCACGGTTCTGAAAAAAAACTGGAAAAACAGCAGGAGCTTTTGATGAAACTTCAGGAAAATGGTATAAATACCGATTATTTTCTGCGGAATAATCAGGAAAGTCTGGTCAGTAAAGATAAGACTGAACAAAGGTTTACACTCCAGCACTGGTATGAAGGAAAAGAGTGTGACACAAAATCCCGGGAAGATATTTTAAAAAGTGTCCGGACACTGGCAAGGTTACATATTTTAATGAAAATGGAACCTGTGGAGGAATACAGGGAAAGATCTCTCAGGGAGGAATATCTCCGGCACAATCAGGAGCTTCGTAAGATACGCAAATTTATACGGAACAAAGGAGCATCCAATGTATTTGAGAAAAATTATCTGGCAAGTGTGGAGCAGTTTCTTGAGAGGGCACAGTATGCAGTAAAGCTTCTGGATGAGACGGACTATGATGATCTCAGGGAAAGGGCATGGCGGGAAGGACAGGTATGTCATGGAGAATATAATCAGCATAATGTTCTGATGCTGAAAGGTGATCATTTGGGGACGGCAGTCACAAATTTTGGTCACTGGAGTTTTGATATTCAGGTAGCAGATTTGTATCGTTTTATGAGAAAAATACTGGAGAAATATAACTGGAATCTGGAACTGGCAGGGGAAATGCTCAGGGAATATCATAAAATCCGTCCAATCTCGGCAGAAGAGTGGAAAAATCTGCGTGTACGTTTCACTTATCCTGAAAAATACTGGAAACTGGCAAATTATTATTATTCACACAAAAAGGTGTGGATTTCAGAGAAAAATGTGGAAAAGCTTCAGAATCTTATCAGACAGAGAGAAATCTGGGAGAATTTTGCAGAGGAATGTTTCAGGGATTATCCTCAGTAACACAGAGCTGAACAGAGCTGAACAGTTACGAAAAACCTTGACAATATGGGGAAAAAGGTATATATATAGAGGATAGAGCTCTGTCGCTTTTGGCAGATGCCACCAAACAAGAAAGAGATCATTAGAGGAGGAAACACCATGAATAAAACAGAATTAGTAGCAGCTATGGCGAAAGAGACAAACTTATCCAAGAAGGACGTAGAAGACGTTCTGAAATCTTTCGTTGATGTCGTTTCTAAAGAACTGAAAAATGGCGGAAAAATCCAGTTAGTAGGATTTGGTACATTTGAAGTAAGTGAAAGAGCTGCTCGCGAGGGAAGAAATCCTCAGACTGGTGAAACTATGAAAATCGAAGCTTCTAAATCACCGAAATTCAAAGCTGGAAAAGCATTAAAAGATATGGTTAACGGTAAATAATAAAGGCGATAACCGGGGGAACGAAAGTTCCCCTTTTTTGATACTCCGGCGGAGTAATTCGTGAGTATCCATTTACAGGAGTAAAATATGAGATTAGATAAATACTTAAAGGTGTCACGTCTGATCAAACGCCGTACAGTGGCAAACGAAGCATGTGATGCAGGAAGAGTTCTTGTCAACGATAAGCCTGCCAAGGCATCTGTACAGGTAAAGACGGGAGATACTATTGAAATCCAGTTCGGAAGTAAGAATGTCAAAGTAGAAGTACTGGATGTAAAAGAAACTGTCAAAAAAGAAGATGTAGAGAGTATGTACAAATATCTTTGATTCATGATGGTAATTTGCAGCTTTTGGCATTTGTGCAGTGGGAACATATAAATTTTTAACATTTTATTGTCTATTTCCATTTTCCGGCACATAAACTACTGATAAGTAATAGATTGGCAGGTCATAGTTTCCGGAGGCTGTGACCGGGAGGCGTCTGTGGAAGAGAAGAAGATACTTTCAACTCACAGCCTGATGCTGGAAAACCGTCAGAACGGGAGAATTACCGGGGTAAAGGATATTAAATCCTTTGATGAAAAAGAAATCCTGCTTTTTACACAGGCAGGGAAACTTGTAATAAAGGGAGAACAGCTTCATGTGAAGCAGCTTGATCTGGAAAAGGGAGAAGTAGATCTGGAAGGAAAAGTGGACAGTCTTACCTATCTGTCAAAGAATACAGATAACAGGGATGAATCCTTATTTAGAAGGATGTTCCGGTGAGAGATGAGTGCATTTATTCATCATGAATTACTTCTGCTGCTCCGGACAATAGCTGTGGGTGCTGTTCTCCTTTTGTGTTATGATCTGCTGGCTGCATTCAGGAATGTTTTTGCACATTCGGATAAAGCTGTCGGGACGGAAGACATTCTATACTGGCTTTGTTGTGCCTTTTTTGTTTTTTCGGAGATTTACAGGAGCAATGAAGGAATCCTGCGTTTTTTTATGGTTTTAGGCTTTTTATCCGGAGCGTATATCTGCCACAGGATTCTAGGAGATATTTTTGTAAAATGCTGTACGAAATTTATGGAGATTCCTGTAATAATTATTAAATTTTTGATAAAATGGTTGCTATTTCCGGTCAAAAGATGTAAACTTCTGTGGTATAAAGCGTATAAATGTGCTAAAAAAGGAAGGCTGGCAAATTGGGTAATTCTAAGAAAAGGAAGAAAAAAAAGAAAGTAGGGTATAACTCTCTTGGAATGATTGCGATTGCGCTGGTTGTTTTAGTCCTTCTGGGAGGACTGATGCTAGAAAGTAATGACCTTAAGGAACGCCTCACAGGATATGATGCTAAGGCCGCCACTCTTCAGCAACAGATTGAAGATGAGCAGACACGTACAGAAGAAATTGATAAATTAAAGAAATATATGGAGACAGACGAATATGCAGAAGAGGTTGCCAGAGAGAAACTGGGACTTGTGAAGGACAATGAGACTGTTTTTAAGAAACAGCAGTAACAAATGTCGAAAACTTTTACGAAGGATTCGTCTGCGTTTGACAGATATTTCAGAAACCCTTCCATATAATATCTGTAACTGTTTAGTACTTTGTGAAAGAGAGGACTGTTGAACAGTTATTGAAATTCTCTGATAAAAATGCAGTAGTCTGCTATATACAGGGAATGAATAAGGGGAGGGGAGAATATGCAGGAATGGATGATTGCCATGCTCGTTATCAGCATTATGCTGATCATACGGGACATGGCAAAAACTATTTTAGCAGAAAATCTGCCGGATACAGAAGAACTGCCGTCTCTGCAGGAGGGCCATCCTCAGAAAGAGAGGGTGGAGAAGTATGCGGCATCTTTTCAGAAACTGGCAGATACTTTCTACGGGATGCCTTATCGGAAAGATTATCTGAGCAGCAGGCAGGTTGAGCAGATCATTGAGGATACAAATGCAAAGGTATGTAGCAGATGCTATCAGAGGGAAATCTGCTGGGGAGAACACAGTCAGGAACTGGTGAAAGGAGTGGAGGCACTGGTACGTTCCATGGAGAGTGGAAACGAGGAAAATGTCAGAGGCATCCGCGCTGACTGGACAGGCATATGTCCCCGTTCCGTACAGTATTATGAGACGGTTGCAGAGAATTTTCAGAAAGAAAGGCAGAACCTGATGTGGGATAACCGTATGATCGAGAATCGGCTGGCAGTAGCACAGCAGCTTATGGAAGTCTCACATATCATGGAGAACGTAGCCAGTGATCTGTATGACCTGGAGCGAGTAACGCCGCAGTTTGAAGAAGAACTTCGCAAGGGACTGAGAAAGAGCCATGTGATCCTTCGCAGGGCATGGATGATGAATAAGGTAAAAGGACGTAAACAGATTTTTCTCACCATGCGTGCCAGAAGCGGTCAGTGTATTTCCATGACAGAGATCGCACAGCTTCTTTCAAAATACTGTGAAATTTCCATGGTACCTGTAAATGGGAGCAGATGTATTGTAAACGGAGAATATCACACTGTACATTTTGCTGAGGATGTAAGCTATCAGGTTCTCTATGGAACGGCCAGGCTTACCAGAGAAGAAGAGAAGGTTTCCGGAGATAATTATATATGCAGACAGGAGGATGGCGGCAGGTTTGTTATGTGCCTTTCGGATGGCATGGGCTCAGGGATGGAAGCATGCAGGGAGAGCGAGACAGTTGTGGAACTTCTGGAACAGTTTATGGAGTCAGGATTTTCCCAGGAAACGGCAGCAAAGATGGTAAATTCTGCTCTGGTACTCAAAGGAGAGGAGGGTATGTTTTCTACAGTGGATATCTGCGCAGTGGACCTGTATACAGGAATCTGCAATTTTCTGAAGGCGGGGGCAGCGTCTACATTTATCAAAAGAGATCACTGGGTGGAATCTATTACTTCTGAAAGTCTGGCCGCAGGGCTTGTACAGCAGATTGATTTTGAGACAGCTACCAGAAAGCTGTACCATGGGGATTACCTGATCATGATGACAGATGGAGTCCTGGATGCATTGCCTGACCAGAAAGAGGAGGAAACCATGAAAGAAATCATTATGGATGTTCACGAGGAATCACCGAAAGATTTCGGCAGGGGAATACTGGAACGGGTGCTGGGATACAGCGATTATCATGCACGGGATGATATGACAGTGCTGGTGGCAGGCGTGTGGAAAAAATAATGCTGCGGATACTAAAATAGAAAAGGAAATCAGGATAAAAATGGAAAGAGAAATTCTTGCTTATATAAAGCAAAACAGGATGATCGGAAAAAATGATGTGGTCCTGGCAGGAGTGTCCGGCGGAAGTGACTCTATGGCAATGCTCCGCATTTTAAAGGAGCTTCAGGGAAAACTGGATTTTACATTGAGAGTGGTCCATATACATCATGGAATACGTGGAAAGGAAGCGGACAGGGACCAAAGCTTTGTGGAAAACATATGCCGGAAGTGGCAGATTCCATGTACTGTTTATTGTTATGATGTTCCGGGATTGAGCCGGGAGTGGAAGCTGGGCGAGGAAGAGACGGGAAGGATTGTAAGAAAAGAAGCTTTTCAGAGGGAAGCTGCCGTCTGTGGGAGAAAGGACAGTGAGATAAAAATTGCATTAGCGCATAATCAGGAGGATCTTGCGGAAACTATGCTTCATAATCTGTGCAGAGGAACAGGTCTGCGGGGACTATGCACCATGCGCCCTGTAGACGGAGAGATTATCCGCCCGATTCTGTGCTTAAACCGGGACAAAATTGCAGAGTATCTGAAAGAAAAGAAGATTTCTCATATTCAGGACAGCACCAATCTGTCAGATGAATATACCAGAAACCGAATCAGACATCATATTCTTCCTATGTTGGAACAGCAGGTCAATGGAAAGGCAGCGGCACATATGGCAGAGACTGCGGCAAGGATTTCCCAGGCAGAGGAATATCTTACGCAGCAGAGCTGCCTGGTTTTGGGCGAGTTTCAGAAAGGTAAGGAATATTACTTTACTGAAAAATTTTTTATGGAGCCTCAGATCATTCAGGTTTATGCATTACAACAGGCGATGGAACAGCTGGCAGGCAGACGGAAGGATCTGGCGGCTGTTCACTATGAGAAGGTTCTGGAACTTTATGAAATGCAGACTGGAAGACGGATCAGCCTTCCTTATCACATGGAAGCCAGAAGAGATTACGAGGGAGTAAGACTTTGTCGGTACGGAGAGGAGAAGTCAGCCGGGATGATCGGTGAAAAGCATAAAGGTTCAGATATCCAAAACGGAAAAACAGTTTGCGGAAAAAATATATCAGACAGGGAATGGAAAATCAGAATTCCGGGGACTGTGACCAGTCCGCTGGGAATTTTTTCGGCAGAAATATTTTTGTATGAAGGTCAGAAGATTGAAGAAAAAAAGTATACGAAATGGATGGATTATGATAAAATAGAAAAGAATCCGTATATTCGCACCAGACGGACAGGAGATTATATGGTTATCAATGCGCAGGGGAACACAAAGAAGCTGAACCGCTGTATGATCGATGAGAAAATCCCGTCGGAATACAGAGACAGCATTCCGCTGATCGCATGTGGAAAAGAAATCCTCTGGATGGTGGGAAGCAGGATAAATGAGAGGTATAAAATTAACCCCAAAACCAGGAAGGTGTTAGTATTAAATTACCAAGGAGGAAACGAAAATGAGTGAGAAAATCAAAGTTTTACTCAGCGAAGAGGAAGTAGATTCCCGTATTAAGCAGATCGCAGCAAAGGTCAGCAAGGATTATGCAGGCAAGGAAATCCATTTAATCTGTGTATTAAAAGGTGGTGTATTCTTTACCTGTGAACTTGCAAAGAGAATCACAGTGCCGGTTTCTCTTGACTTTATGTCTGTATCCAGTTATGGTGATGACACCAAGTCCAGCGGTGTTGTAAAGATCGTCAAAGACCTTGACCAGCCACTGGAAGGAAAGGACGTTCTGATTGTAGAGGATATCATTGACACCGGCAGAACACTGAAAAAGCTGAAGGAGCTTCTTATCAGCAGAAACCCCAAAAAGCTGAAGCTGGTGACACTGCTGGATAAGCCCGACCGCCGCGTGGTGGATATCAAGGCGGACTATACAGGCTTTACGATTCCCGATGCCTTCGTGGTGGGATATGGTCTGGATTATGCCCAGAAATATAGAAATCTGCCTTATGTAGGCGTGCTGCATTTTGAGGAATAAGTAAAAAAAGCCATTTTCTATCGAAACGGTGGAAAATGGCTTTTTCTTTTGGAGGGGGATATGATAAAATGGAAGAAAAAGGGGGCGGATGCGTATGCTGACAATTTTGAACAGGAGAGAATTGCTAGTTACCCTGAGTATGGAACGGCAGGCAGAGGTGCGCAGGATTCTGGCTGAAAACGGAATTGATTATACGATAAAAACAACAAATATGCAGGGCGGAATGCAGAAGGCGAATATGTGGAGTGCAGGATTTAACCAGAGCTTTGCATGGGAGTATAAAATTTATGTGCATAAGAAGGATCTGGAATATGCACTGCATCTGATTCGATGAAGGAATGGGGTTCGGATGGGGCAGATGATTGATAAATCGGGATTTGTGGAGAGATTTCTTGAACTTTCCTTATTTTACGGGCTTTCCAGCCCCTTAAATAGTGAAATGATATGTATTTTCCCTTATTTTTGACCTTATGCGGAATCAGCAAGGGAAATAAGGGAATTTTTTATTTAGTCGTTGCCTGCCACTTTATCAAGAAGTCTGGCGGAGTTCCGCTTTGCCTTTCTTGTAGAGTGGGCGTAGACATTCATTGTGGTACTGACATCAGAGTGCCCTAACAGTTCCTGCACATCTTTTGGGGCAGCTCCGTTTGAGAGGAGGTTGCTTGTGTAGGTGTGTCGCAACTGGTGGAAATGGAAATTCTCAAATCCGTCCAGCCTTTTTGCAACTGATCGGCAGGCAATGCTGAGTGTGCTTGGCAGTTCCAGACATCCGTCCGGTCTCAGGCAGACAAAGGAGATTTCCTTGTAATCTACCGGGATTTCTTCGGTTCCGTCCAGATGATAATATTCATAATACACTCTGTTTTTGTCCTGTGCTTCCTTGTAGAAATTGCGGTGGTAAAGTTCACCATACTGCATCCGGCTTTTAAGCTGTTTTTTTCTGGCGGTTTTCAGTATTTCAGTCAGAGTATCGCCAAAATCAACAATCCTTACTTTCTTTCGCTTGGTCGGTCCGATGATGTTTTTATGTTTTGTGCCATCATAGCGGATACTTCTTTTAATGGTCAGGCATTGTTCTTCAAGATTGATGTCCTGCCATGTCAATCCGCAAACTTCACCGATACGAAGTCCCGCATAGTATGCGATCTGGATTGGCAGGATTGCAGGTGGATTCTTTACTTTGAGGTATTCTATCAGTCTCTCATAATCTTCATGGGAAATAGGCTGTATGCCTTCTTCTACCTCATCATCTGAGAATAAATCCACATCCTCTGCCTGTTTTTTCAGCTTAATATACTGCATAGGATTAAAAGTAATCAACTGTTTTGGAAATACTGCAAACCGGAAAGCCTGTTGTAATACTGCTGAAAAGGAATGGATGTAATCTTTACTGTATCCTTTTCTCACTTTTCCATCTGGAAATTCCCCACCGAATGTAAGCAGATCGAGAAATGCCTGTAAATGTTCAGCAGTAACGGTTTTTAATTTGCGTTCTGCAATCGGATGTTTCTTGATACAACGGATTGCACCAAGATAATTTTCCACTGTACCATTGCTGAGTGTTCCGACTTTCAGTTCTTCTTCCGCCCACATATCAAGAAGTTCTCCTACAGTAAGATTATCTGTCTTTGCGACAAATTTCTTGCTTTCGTAATCATCCATTGCCTGACGGAGCAGTTTTTCCGTTTCACTTTTACTTTCTGTTCCAGCGT
>ENA-OPAG01000876-OPAG01000876.1-human-gut-metagenome-genome-assembly--contig:-NODE-876-length-16846-cov-2.995414_pt1 | contig 16846 bp, 19 predicted proteins | sample MGYA00241053_ERZ501422 | MGnify/ENA primary metagenome ERZ501422 (study PRJEB25962, sample SAMEA2042619) | human gut metagenome | biome: human gut; feature: human-associated habitat; material: faeces... | reverse complement strand
TTCTCATCCCTCCCACGCAATTTTAATCCATTTTCTTCACTTCTGAAAAACCAAGTTCAACCGGAGTTTCTCGGCCAAACAGCTCAACATTGATTGTCAGACTCTTCTTCTGTTCGTTCATGCTCTGCACAGTTCCCACTGTGCCTTCCCATGCTCCGCTAAGTACGACAACCATGTCGCCGACTCCGAAATTCACGATAACATTATCTCTCTGGATGCCGAGATTTTCCATCTCATGCTCCTCGAGCGGAACCGGTTTTGATCCCGGTCCTACGAATCCTGTAACACCTCTTGTGTTACGAACCACATACCATGTGTCGTCGTTCATGATCATATGGATCAGAACATAACCTGGGAACATTTTTCTTGAAACTTGTTTCTTCACACCGTTTCTCATCTCTACCACGTCTTCAAGTGGTACGCGGACTTCCAAGATCTCATCCTGAAGCTTACGGTTCTCGATGGTTTTCTCAATATCCACTTTTACTTTATTCTCATAACCTGAGTAGGTGTGAACAACATACCAATTTGCCTCTGCCATAAAATCTCCTTACTTCTATCCAACCAATGCCTGAATTCCATACTGGATTCCAACATCAAGAACTGCAACAATGACTCCGATAATAATAGCACAGATCACTACAACTGCTGTTTCTTTTGCAATTCTTTCTTTCGTTGGCCAGATAATTCTGTTAAATTCAGCTTTTAACTCTTTGAACCAACTTGGTTTCTTTGCTTTGTTAGTTTTCTCCATGTTTTCACTTCCTTTTCTCTCAAAGGGAATTACCGGAAATTATTTTGTTTCTTTGTGTAATGTGTGAGTTTTACAGAATTTGCAGTATTTCTTTGTTTCCATGCGTTCAGGATGTGTTTTCTTATCCTTTGTCATGTTGTAATTACGCTGTTTACATTCTGTACATTCTAATGTTACTCTTGTGCGCACAACTTCCACCTCCATTTTGTTTGTTGTTTAATTAAAATAAGGCATAAAAAAAAGACCTTCTTCCAACGCTAAAGTCTAGCGTGTTTATCATATCATCCATATGTTGGTCCGTCAATAGATTTTTCGTTTTTTTTACAATACAATCTTGTTTCTTTACATATAAAACGAAATAATACCGTATCAACATCTCTGCTGATACGGTACTCATTTTCAAAAAGAGAGGATTAAAAATATATATGAAAAACTATGTCTTTATTATATCAGAATCCCCTCTTCATTCAATATTCTGTTTCTAAACATTTCTAAAGAAAGTATAAACAAATATGAAGGAATTATTATTTAGTGTATTTTACCTGATATCCACTTGTACCTTTAGATCCTTTTTTGATCTTAATATAGTAAGTTCCTTTTTTTGCCTTTCCATAGATACGGAAACCTTTTGATATTGTTTTATTTTTTAATCTTGCTGCTCCTGTGACTGTTACAGAAATCTTGCTTCTATTTCCAAGTCCTGTGATATCGATATATGTCATTCCTGTCTTCTTAACTTTGATCTTATACCAGTGTGTTTTACTTGTACTTTCATTAGACAAGAATACCTGCTTCTTGGATTTCTTACGCTTGATCTCTTTTGCTTTTTTCTTAGATGTTCCATAACTGTCAGATGCTTTTTGATTTGCATTGATGAAATAAAGGATCTCTCCAGATGCTGCATTTGCAACTACACGATAAGTCCCCGCAGCAAGTCCTGTTGTTACCACATAGTTATTTTTTGCTATACCAGATAATCCGGTTGCTACAGTTTTCCATGTCTTTCCACTTAATTTCTGAACAGAATATGTAACACTAGACACATTTCCCGCTGCATTTTCTTTATAAACTGCGATCGCTGCAACTCCTCTTTTGGCTACTTTAAACTGCTGATATGTAGCTGCTCCAGTACTTGCACTTGCGATTACATTATTCCCTCCAAAAGTTCTGTTATTCTGGCTTGATATCACTGCTGCTCCAAATGCTGCAACCACTGGTGTATTTGCATTCTCACATGCTGTTTCAAGGTATAATGCATATGTTCCTGCTTTGACTGCACCAGCCCAGATCGCCTTTCCATTATTTGTCTGTGGAAGTGTCATAGCCGGATTCCCATTATAACACAGTTTTAAACGTCCACCATCTACTCCTGCGACCTTTGTTGCATATGGGATAACAACCGTTCCATCAATTCCTACACGAACTGTTCCTACTTTCACATATTCATTTGCATCACTATATCCTTGATACAATATCATTTCCTGGCTTGCCTGCCATTTATTTGACAGCGTATCAAAATCAGACAGCGTGTAAACATTCGTTGCATTTAACTGCACTGCCGCTGCAGATGCTTTTGTCTGTTTTGCTCTTACTCTTTGTACTGCTGTGATCGCAGGAAGTTTGCTGTGAATACTTTCTGTTTTGGTTTTTGCTCCTACCAGTACAGTCCCTGTCATCATTGCAAATGACAACGCTATACATAACGTTCTCTTTAAAAAGTTTTTAACCATATTACATCTCCTTATTTGTATACATATGCACTTGCTACGGTTGATACGTCACTGGAATATGTTTTGTTTCCAAATTTAACTTTTGGAGTCACCTGAACATAATATGTTCCTTTTTTTAATTTTTTCTTTCCGTTTTTTGTGATCTGGAAAGAGTAGCTCTTCTTCTTAGAAACCTTGACTGTTTTTACTTTTTTAAATCCAGATTTTGAGTTCTTTGATACAGAAACTGTATACTGTTTAATTCCCGTTCCCTTTTTCAGAACTACTTTGATTCCTTTTTTCTTGTTTGTTGTCTTTCCTGAAATAGATGGCATTGCGAAGTAGCGATAATTACTCCATCTTCCATAGTATGTCTGATTGTTGCTTCTGTTTGTATAGTAGTATCTTGCACGATATTTATACGCCATATTTTTTGACACGTTCATAGACTCATAACCCATAGATGTTGATGTCTTAGATAGTACTCTTTTATTCTTTGCATTGTATACTTCCAGCTGTACTCCTGTTGCCATCTCAGGTTTATTAACCTTAAATGCTACCTTCTTAATATTAGCGTATGCTGCTGTGATCCCAAAATTATTCTTCGCTACATCGGCAGGCGTTGTGTTAACATAAACACTGTCAACTGACCAGTTATATGTTTTTCCTGTGGCAAGACTTGTAAGTCTGTATCCCAGTCTGATATATCCTGAATATCCTTTTGTTGCCTGAACTGTTACCTGCGTTGTATTTGCAGAACCCTGCCAAATGCTTCTCTGAGTTCCAATTTCCTCAAGATAATAGCCATCCACTCTATATCCATTCAAACTCTGTGGAGTCCACTGAATCGTAATGCTGTTATCATTAAATCCAGCCATCCATACCTTTCCTGCTGCCTTTGCATCCTTAGGCGATACAATGATCACTGCTGCCAGCAATAAAACACTAAATATTACTTTTTTCAAATTCTTTCCCATACTTTTTCCTCCTTTTCGTATGTGATTACTTTTTTCGTATGTGATTACTTATCTATTATCCACCTTCTCTGGATAAAGATCATGATTTGAAAGTCTGTTCCATGCAACATCTTCCCATTTTGTTCCTGGTCTTCCGTAGTTGCAGTATGGATCAATGGAGATTCCTCCTCTTGGAGTGAATTTACCCCATACTTCAATGTATTTTGGATCCATCAGCTTGATCAGATCTTTCATAATGATATTCATGCAGTCTTCGTGAAAATCTCCATGATTTCGGAAGCTGTATAAATACAATTTTAATGATTTACTTTCTACCATGCGCTCTCCTGGCACATAAGAAATGTAAATCGTTGCAAAATCCGGCTGTCCTGTGATCGGACATAGACTTGTGAATTCTGGTGCATTAAATTTGACAAAATAATCATTCTCTGGATGTTTATTCTCAAATGTTTCTAACACCTCCGGTGCATAATCATCTGGGTATTTTGTTTTCTGGTTTCCTAATAACGTAATTCCTTCTAATTCTTGGCTCTTTCTGCCACTCATTGTATTTTCCTCTCTTTCAAATTTTCATTGCCTAAAGTATATCTTAGGACTTTTTGCCTGTTTGGGTGTTTTGCCCCCCCCCTTGGAAATTTTTTCCGACTGAAGAAGTTCTTTGTAGTCTTCCATCGACAATGGTTTCGAATACCAATATCCCTGAATCTCATCACAGCCGATCTGTCTTAATATTTCAATCTGCTCATCTGTTTCTACACCTTCACAGATTATCTGATATCCTAGATTCCGAATCATATCGATCAAATGTTTCAGGAAATAGATTCCACGGTCTGTTTCTAAGCAGCTGGTAATAAATCCTCGATCGATCTTGATCACATCAACTGGGATATCAACGATCGTATTCAGGACAGAATATCCGCTTCCAAAATCATCCATCGCTGTCTTAATCCCATGTAACTGAAAAGAGTCAAATAATTTTCTAACACTTTCATATTCAGACACAACTGCTGTCTCAGTAAGTTCAATCTCAACCATTGTTGGATCAACACTGTATTTCTTCAAAATATTTATATAAGTGTTGATCGTCTGCGGATCAGATGCATGGAGACTAGATGCATTGATCGATATCGGCACCTGTTCTCTTCCTGCTTTTAGATTCTCTGCAATGAATTCTACAACTGTCTCAAAGACATAGAAGTCAAGTTCTATGATCTTTCCATTATTTTCATAAACTGGAATAAATGCATTGGGACTTAAAACGGTTCCGTTATCTCTCTCCCAGCGCACCAATGCTTCCGCACCTATGATCTCATGACTTTTTATGGAATATTGGGGCTGAAAATATACTTTGAACTGTTTTTGTTCCATCGCTTCCTTCATATCATTGACGATCTCATTTTCCAACTCACGTTGTTTCTGCATCTCATCGTCATAAAATCTTACGCTGCCTTTTTCTCCACCTTTCACTTTCTGTCTCACATAGTTTGCCGCATCGATCGCATAGGAAGTGCTCCTGCATTCTGGTGTCACATAATAGATTCCTGTTCTCAATACCACGTTGGATTTTGGGAACTTCTCCTTCTGCCGCAGCATAAATTCTTCATTGATCTTTTCTGTTTCTTCAATGATCGCTTGATATTCATCCTTCTCATGGCTAGCTGTACGAAACATTAAAAACTGATCCGATACAACTCTTGTAAAGTACAGATTATGTTTTTCTTCTGTTTTTCCAATAATGAAACTGCAAAAATCCTTTAATACCTGATCTCCTAGAGTATATCCATACTTATAATTAAAATATTTAAAATTTTCAAAATCCATATATATCATCATGTAATCACTTGTCTTATTTGCAAGAATGATACGTTCCACTTCCTCATGAAATCTTCCAAATGAGATCAAACCTGTCAGCGTATCATGCTCCATTCGTGTGATCGCTCCCTGATAGACATGATTCATCACCTGATTCTTGGCAAAATGTGCGGAGATGATCTTCGTTACTTCGGATAACTGCTTCAACATCTCGTTTGACCAGCTTCTCTTCTCCTTACACACAGCATATGCGATCGCTCCCGTATAGCGTCCTTCACAATACATTGCAACGCATACGATTGTCTTTGCCTCTCCCTGTATCAGGATCTTCGTTGCTGATTCGGAATATCGTTGCATATGATCATGCTGTAAAACAAGCACCCCATTCTCATCAAAATCATTAAATACTGTGAGAAAATCCTCTTTATCAAAATGTCTGACCGTCTCTAAAACCTTCGGAATTCCTTCTCTGTTCCATTGATAATCAGAATATATCTCTCGATCCTTGATATCTGTCTGCGCGATCGTGATACGATCAAGTTCCAGACGAACTCCGATCACTTTCAGTAATAAATGTATCGCCACCTCAAAATTGTTGGTTTTCTCGAAGATTTCAAAAGCTGTAGCAACAATATCATTCTGAAAATATCTTGCTTCCAGCATCTCTTCCTGCTTCTCTTGTTCAGCGATCATGGATGAAAAATGCTGCAGGCTGTCACAGTAAACATAACAGTTCTTTCCTCGCTCTTTTGCTTTATATAAGGCAATGTCCGCATTCTCAAACAGTTGGTCATAGGTATAACCTGATACATTCTCTGGAAGATAACAACATCCTGCACTACATGTGATCGTACAACCTGTCTTCCCGAATTGAAGCTCCCTGATCTTCTGCATCAGCTCCACATTCTTCCTAACCAACTCAATGTTCAAGATATCTTTTACAAAAATAACGAATTCATCCCCACCAGCTCTCATTAAAATACTATCGTTATCTCTAAATACTTCTTTCAATAGCATCGCCAAACGGGCTAGAACTTTATCTCCAAATAAATGGCCATAATTGTCATTCACCGACTTAAAACAATCCACATCTAATACGATCATTCCACACGAATCGAAAGGCTTCTTCCGATTCAGATATTTGTTAATATATTTTTTCCCATACACCTGATTATAAAGCCCTGTCAAAGAGTCTTTCCTCGCTCTTTCTTTGAGCTTCTTCTCTTGTTTTCTTTGTTCTGTGATATCCCTTGTACTTCCTATCAAAGTCAGCTTTCCATCTTCATTCACGATCTTCGTAAACTCGAGTACCGAATGTTTAATATCCCCATCCTCCCCAAACTCACGGATCTCTACCGTTGCTTCTTTTGCTTCCTTATAAATCTGCTTTATCTTTTCTCGGTCTTCTGGATAAATCTTGCTTTTGTTGTCTATATAGTCCATGTATCCAGCTATCGTTTTCTCGATATGAAATTTATTATTATAAACTACAAGTGTATCTTCATCCACAAGATATTCAAATATCTTAATCCGAGAATTATTTAAAACTATTGACAGTTTCTCTATTTGTTTTCTGTTAACTTGCAGTGTTTCCATATCCTATTATTTCTCCCGTAGTATTGCTATTTCCCTATTACCAAAAGTATACAATGAAACGCTTAGAAACACAATCTTAATCGTTCCCTTTTTTTCTTTCATTGACTTTTTGTCTCATTTATTTATAATAAATATATAAGTGCATATTCATTCTGAAGCCAAGGATTTCCTGATGCCAAGATTGAGCTTACAAAGTACCTGTGCCCTTGGGGATCTTACGTACTTTTTTATTCGACTATCTGGCATATTCATTTCCGAATATGCTTTTTTATTGCATAGAAAATATCGATAAAATCTCCTATGCAATAAAAATATTACGTATTAATTAATTTAGGAGAAGGAGAAAACTATGTACAGACCAGAATCCGGTATCGCAGAAGAATTTATTGATGACCAGGAGATCAAAGATACACTTGCTTATGCAGATGCCAACAAAGACAATAAGGAACTGATCCTGTCTATCATTGAAAAAGCAAAGAAATTAAAAGGTATTTCCCACAGAGAAGCTTCCGTACTTCTTGCATGTGAAGATAAAGAACTGATCCAGAAAGTTTTTGATCTTGCGATCAAGATCAAGGAAGAATTCTATGGAAATCGTATCGTTATGTTTGCTCCATTATATCTTGCAAACTATTGTGTCAACGGATGTACTTACTGTCCTTATCATTATAAAAATAAACATATCCGCAGAAAGAAATTAACTCAGGAAGAGATCAAGAAAGAAGTTATCGCTCTTCAGGATATGGGGCATAAGAGACTGGCTCTTGAAACAGGGGAAGATCCTGTGAATATTCCAATTGAATATGTATTAGAGAGCATTAAAACAATTTACAGTATCAAACACAAAAACGGTGCGATCCGTCGTGTAAACGTAAATATCGCTGCTACAACAGTTGAAAATTATAAGAAATTAAAAGATGTTGGTATCGGAACATATATTTTATTCCAGGAAACCTACCACAAAGACAATTATGAAGTTCTTCATCCAACAGGACCAAAACACGATTATGCTTACCATACAGAAGCTATGGACCGTGCGATGACAGCTGGTATCGATGATGTTGGTATCGGTGTTTTATTCGGTCTTGATATGTATCGTTATGACTTTGCTGGTCTGTTAATGCATGCAGAACATCTGGAAACAAAATTCGGTGTTGGACCTCATACGATCAGTGTTCCAAGAATCCGTCCTGCTGACGATATCGATCCTGACGATTTCGAAAATGCAATCAATGATGATATCTTTGAGAAGATCGTTGCAATCCTTCGTATTGCTGTTCCTTATACAGGAATCATCGTATCTACTCGTGAGACACAAGAATCAAGAGAACGTGTATTAAAAGTCGGAGTATCCCAGATCAGTGGTGCTTCTTCTACAAGTGTCGGTGGATACGCTGAAAAAGAAAAACCAGAAGATAACTCTGCACAGTTTGAGAAAAATGATAACCGTACCTTAGATGAGATCATCGGATGGCTGATGGATCTTGGTCATATTCCAAGTTTCTGTACAGCATGTTACCGTGAAGGACGTACTGGTGATCGTTTCATGACTCTTGTCAAATCCGGTCAGATTGCAAACTGCTGTGCACCTAATGCTTTAATGACTTTAAAAGAATACTTAGAGGATTACGCTTCTGATGAAGTCAAAGCCAAAGGTGAGGTATTGATCAAACAGGAACTTGAGAAGATTCCAAATCCTGTTGTCAAGCAGAAAGCTACCGAATATATCGAAAATATTCATGAAGGAAAACGTGATTTCAGATTCTAGGAGATTTTTATGTTCAAACATTTAAACACCCGAATTCCAAAAAGAATTGAACAAGAAAAGGACAAGGTATCTGCCGTTATGATCCCTCTGATCAAGAAAAATGATGGATACCATATCCTATTTGAAGTCCGTTCCAATAAACTCTCACAACAGCCTGGGGAGATCTGTTTCCCGGGCGGCCGGAGAGAACATGATGAAACATCCATGGAGACTTCAATCCGTGAAACTTGTGAAGAATTACTAATTTCTGAATCTAATATTAAATTATATGGACCTTTAGATTACTTTTTATCTCCTGCTGGTCTGCGGATCGATCCTTATCTTGGGGAATTAGTAAATTATGATGGTCAGTATAGTAATGATGAAGTTTCTGAGATTTTCACTGTTCCATTAGCATTCTTTCAGAATACCCCGCCGAAATGTTATTATAACAAAGTAACTATGTATCCAACAGATAACTTTCCATTTGATAAAGTACCTGGTGGAAGAGAGTACCCTTGGGCACGTGGGGAATATGAGGTTTTATTCTATGAATATGATGGACATATCATATGGGGACTTACGGCGAAGATCCTGTATTATAATCTGAAAATGATCCAGTAATGCAGATTTGTTTTGATCTGTCTTACTGGATCATTATTTTTTTATAAGTTTGTTTTACAAAACTTCCGCAACTGTTTATACGCCTCTTCTTCATCCGGTCCATTAATTAAAAATACCACTTCTGCACCCTGATTCGCATGTAACATCAAAACACTTACGATATTCTTTGCATTTGCACTATTTCCATTATAAGACAATTTAATATCACTTTGAAACTTCTTCGTCATATTTACCAGCTGCATCGCTGGTCTTGCGTGAATTCCCACTGAAGTTTGCACTACAAAATCAAATTGCTTCATGACCGCCTCCTTCTGTCCCTTCACATGATGTCAAACGTTTTATCTCTTGTTCAATCTTCTTTGCAAATTGGAGTGATTGTCTGAATGCATAACTTTTGATCCTTACAGGATTTGATATTAACGAAATCTCAGCAATTTTCTTGCTTCCTGTGATCCAAAGTTTTACCTTCAGATAATTCACTGTTCCATCTTGCCTTTTTTCTGCTTTATGTTCCAATTCATCAATCGGCTGTTTTGGATCTACTTCAATCTCGCATTGTTCAATATCTTCAATCGCATAAAATTCTGGGAGCACCGCCTCTTTTTTTACCATACGATTATTTGGCAGACAGATTTTTTGATTTTCTTTATCGATCAAAAGGAAATTACCAACCTTCCCTGTGATCTTAAATTCATCTGTCTGTGTTTCTTCATACTTTTCGCATAATGCTTTGATCTCAGATAAGTTCTTCTTTACAATGGTTTCTGCGAAATGATTACTTGCTTTCTTATAGCATTCCTTGCAAATATAACCATCTGCGTATCGAAATTTATTAAATACTCCTAAAGTTTTTTGACAAACATCACAAGTTCTCATTTTGCTTCCTCCGATCATTCTTGATATATATGCTTTAATGCATCATAGACTCTTAAATACTTCTGATATTTCTGTTCGTAAAGCTCTCTGTTATATTGTCTTGGGATAAATGTATTCTTAATACTTACTGTCTGCTCGATCAGATCATTCATAGATAGATTCTCATCCCCGGCTGCTGCCGCACAAAGCGCAATTCCATAACCTGCTCCAGCTCCACTTTCCAACTGTTCAACTTTCGTATTTAATACATCCGCAAGAATCTGCATCCAGACTTCATTCTTTGACCCGCCACCTGTTACTTTCAATCTTGCCAGCTCTTCCTTAGACACTCCCATCACACTGACTAGCTGCTTCACTGCAAATGCAATTCCTTCCATAACTGCAATCGTCATTTCTTTTCTTGTTGTGTCTGTTCCAATCCCTACAAAGGATCCTCTTAATTCAGGATCTTGATAGATTGTTTTGTCACCTACAAGATGAGGGTAAAACATTAATTCATTCTCTCCTAGATGTTTGAGATCAACGCCTGTAGTTTCTTCCATAAAATCATCTGCCTGTAACGTATTTTTCACCCACCAGGCAAGACTGCTCCCTGTTGATTGTACCACACCTTGTACTAAAATCAAAACATCCTTTCCATCCATGGAAAATAATATATTCTTTCCTTTAACTTCAAAGTTTATTTTCTTTTTTGGATACATTAAAACCCCAGATGTACCTAAAGAAAGTACTGGATACCCTTTTGCGAAACAACCTGTTGCGATGGCTGCCGCTGGGTTGTCTCCTGTTCCTGTTAGCACTTTTACATCTTGTTTGAAATGAAATTTTTCCTGCCACTGTTTTGTCACAATTCCGCAAACTTCGCATGTTCCTTTAATCTCTGGATAAATATCTCTCGGAAATTTAAATAATCGTCTTATTTCCTCTGACCATGTACCTGTTTTGAGATCACAAAGGGATGATGTTGATGCTTCACAATAGTCTGTTTGAATCTTTCCTGTTAAGCGATATGCAATATAATCTGGTCCAATCAGAAATTTATGAATCTTTGCAAAATTCTCTTCCTCATATTGAGAGAGCCAGAAAAGATTTGCTGCTGGACTTCCTGTGGAAATTATATTGGAGATATAAGAAACTTCATTGATCATTTGAATTTTTTTTCGAAGTTTTGGGATGAGATTCGCTGTTCTCGTATCATTCCACATCAGTGCTGGACGAATAGATTTTCCTTCTCTATCAACAAAAATCACTGTATGCATCTGTCCGGTTACACCAATTGCTTCGACTTTCTTTGAATCAATTGTTTCAAACAATTCAGCAAACGCTTCTTCCATCCCTTTGATCCATTTTTCCGGATCAATTTCCTTCCATCCAGACTTTGGCTCTTCAATTTTATATTCCCTGCTGCTTTCTCCTGCTACCTTCGCATTTTCATCAATGCATGTTAGTTTGACAGAAGAAGTTCCTATATCAATTCCAATATAATACTTCATAAACTTACTCTCCAAATTTTAAGATCACTTTATAGGTATCTGGTCTTGATGCTGTTTTAATCGCTTCATCAAATTCCTGATAATCATAGATTTTCTCTGTTAAAACTGTTGGATCAAGAAGTCCTTTCCCTATCATCTGAACCGCCTCATGAAATGAAAGAACGGTTGGACTGACTGCTCCTGTGATCGTTTTTTGATAAGAATGGATAGCTCCCATATCTACTGGTACTTTCTCATTTGGGTGAATAGAGCTAAACATGATCGTTGTTCCTGTTGGAGCTGTCATCTCAACTGCCTGACCTGCGATCACAGGAATTGCTGTTGTATTGAATACAAAATTCGCCCCCCTGCCGCCAGTCAATGCTTTAACTGCTTCAACAGCATCTCCTGCCATTGGATCGATCACATCACTGCATCCAAGAGATAATGCTTTTTCTCTTCTTTCTGCTAATGGCTCACTCAGGATAACTCTTGCACCTCTCTGTCTTAATAACATGACATGTAACAATCCCATAGTTCCACCGCCGATCACTACAACATCATCTCCAAATTTAATATCTGTGCGGTTAATACTGTTGATCACACATGCTACTGGCTCTGTAAATGCCATTTTTTCAAATGGTGTATCTTTGGCATATACAAACAGATCATCTGCTTTTGCAACGACAAATTCACCAAATCCACCGTATCCTGACAATCCTTCTGGATTATGGAAGATATGACTATGGGCATGATGTTCACAGATATTTTCATCTCCATGTTTGCAATAATAACATTCTTTACAATCATCAATGATATATGGAACAACTTTATCACCTTTTTTGAAATGTGCTTTATTAACTGCTGCTCCAATTTCTTCGATCACTCCACCATATTCATGTCCACCGATTCTTGGATAACTGTAATTACAATCTCCATTAAAATCTCTGACATCATTTGTACAGATTCCAGATGCTTTGACACGAATCAATACTTCATCATCTTTGATCTGTGGTTTATCGATTTCTTTAATTGAAAAATCTTTTGGCTGATTTAAAATAATTGCTTTCATAGCTCTCCCACACTTTCTTTTTTAGTATCGAAGGGAAGCAAATGCTTCCCTTCTCGTAATTTCTAATATGCTAAGATTCCTGTGATACCACCAACGATACCGATCACTACGATCAGTCCAATGATCTTTAAGGAAGACCAACGTTTTTTGTTCATCAGATAGTAAACTAATAATGTTACCGCTAATGGTAAAATACTTGGACAAACCTGATCTAAGAAGTTTGTCTGAATGCTGTAAGTTGTTGTAGAACTTACGATCTTTAATCCACATACAGCTTTTACATAGTTAACAATCAGACCACCCATTACCATACAACCCATGATAGAGGCACCTTTGATCAGTTTATTTAGGATTCCTTTTTCAAGGAAGTCCATGATCGCTTCACTTCCGGCTTTGTAACCAAACATGAAGTTCCAGTAACTTAATGCGTATGCTGCTACTACGATGACAACTGCATAGATCACAGCTCCCCATACATTTCCACTTCCGGAACGTGTTAAATCGATACATACTGCTAATAAGATAGGGATAACTACACCCTGCCAGATCGTATCACCCATACCAGCTAAAGGTCCCATTAAAGAGGTCTTTAAGTTTGTAATAAATTCACCTGGTATATTCTCGCCCATCGCTTTTTGCTCTTCCAATGCGACTGCCATACCTAAGATACAAGACCCAAATTCGATATGTACGTTAAAGAATTCAATCTCACGTTTCATAACCTCTTTACGTTTTGAAGGGTCATCTTTATATAAGAAACCAATGATCGCTGAGAACATATGGGCAACAACCTGTCCCATCATTCTCTCATAGTTGTAACATGTCTGTGGAAATGTCTCCCAGATCAGCCAGGCTTTGATCAGGGCGGCCTTCGGGATTAAACTTTTCTTTTTATTGTTTTCCATCTTAATCGTCCTCCTCATCATCTTCATCATCATAATCTGCGCCTGCTGTTGCTGGCTGTACTGCTGAAGTTACCTGCACGTATACAACTGCTACTAATAGTGCAATGATACCTAATGTTAATAATGGTAACTTAGAATATACTGCTAATAAGAATCCGATAAATAAGAATACTTTGGATTCTCCTTTAAAGATATACTGTAATGTGATCGCAATTCCTAATGCAGGCATTAATCCACCGATGATCTGGAATACTGTTAAAACTTTACCACTTAACATCGCTAAGATTCCCTGAATATAGCTAGATCCAAAATATGCTGCCAAGGCACAAGGAATCGCTGTCATACAGAAGCATAAGATCTGTGGAAGCAATACGTTTGCAATCCAGATTTTGTTATATTTTTCTTCTTCAATGTATTTATCTGCCATATGTACGAAAAAGCAGTCAAATGTCATACGTCCTGCCCACACGATCGTTCCTAAGATACCGATCGGTACTGCAAGTGCTAAGGCTGTATCTGTATCAAGTCCACCAACGATCGCATATGCTGTACCTAATACCCCTGCAAGCCCCATATCTGCCGGCATACTTCCTCCAGCTGACATAAATCCTAAATAAACCAAGTTGATCGTTGCTCCGATCACTGCACCCTGTACTGGATGTCCAAGGATCAAACCTGTGATTGCTCCACATACCAATGGTCTTTGTAAAGACCAAAGTCCTACGAAAGGCAAGTTACCAACTGCAAGCCAGTAAACGACTCCGCATAACACTGCCTGTAAAATCGTCATTTCCATATTTTTTTCCTCCTTTGAATCACATTACTCATTTAAATATCCATCAACTTCAATTACCTGCTGTTCTGGTACTAACTGATAATACACATGAACACCCTTGGTCCTTAAATTTTTGATCGATGTAATTTCATCTGGAGAACATGCTACATTTTTGATAAATGGAGTTCTTTCTCCACGAAGTCCCATACCACCAAGATTTACATCACTAAGTTTTAATCCCATATCTGCCATTCTGTCGTAAGTAATTGGTGTTTTTGTGAGGATCATAACTCTTTCATTTGGATCTTTGGAATCTCTCTGTAAGATGTCTGCCCCTTTTTCTGTTCCGTATACATTAACCTTTACTCCGTTTGGAGCTAATGCTTTGATAACACGTTTATTAAATTTATCTGCTGCAACTTCATCATCTACTACAATGATTCTGTTTACATTTAAACTTGGAGTCCATACAGAAACAACTTCTCCATGAATCAACCTGTCATCAACTCTTGCTAATACAATGTTCTTCATTCTTCTTCCTCCTCATCATCAAATAAATCATTTACATATTTTACTGTGTCTGGCGCAGCTTCCATAATTCCTCTGCAGATTTCTTCAGCACTCTTGTCTGCATATCTTCCCATCATAACTTCAACTGCCAGCGGAATATTGATTCCTGTAATATGATGGAACTCATGATTTCTCATTAATGAAACAACTGCATTAAACGGACTTCCATGGAAAAGATCTGTTAAGAAAAGGATTTCTTCTCCTTCTGGTGTATCATTTACTTCCCTTTCTAATTGTTCTGTTAATGTTGCAACTGTCTGTTCTGGAAATAATCCATATGCTACAAGATTTTCCTGCTCTCCTACCAGCATCTGCACACTGTCTACAAGTCCTTTGGAATAGCTTCCATGCGATACTGCGATTACTTTCATCACGTTTCCTCCTTTATATGTTGTTTTTCTTTTTGACCTTTTTTGTTCGGCTATCTTTGATGTGACTAAAGTATAGCATGTGATAAGTGTATTTTTTCATAAACATTTGCATGATACTTTGCGCAGACTGCACAAATGAATTGCATGATATATTACGCAATTTATTGTGCACTTTTTATTTTTGACTGCATCATTTCTGCGTAATACTTTGCGTAAACTTCATGCAATCTATTTCGGTATTGTTGCACCATGGTTTGCGCAATAAATGAAATTCGTTGAAAAACATTTCTGTATATAATGAAGACAAGCTTGGTAGCTACAGCTTATCTATGAATTGTAAAATGTATTGTCTTTATAGAATAGGAGGAAGCAGTTTCATCTATATCATAGAAACTGCGACAAAAAAATGAAAATAGTAAACGGTTTTGATCTTATGAAATATGCGCAGGATCATCATTATATGCTTCCTGCATTTAATACAACAAACCTTGAAATGACATATGCCATCGCAAAGGGATTAAATAAAGCGAAACTTCCTGGTTATATTCAGATTTCTTCTAATAACTTAAGATTATCTGATCCTGAAGCTATCGTATATTTAACAAAGAAGGCACTTGCTGACAGCGATGTTCCGATTGGTCTTCACTTAGATCATGGAAAATCATATGAAGATATAAAAGCTTGTGTAAATGCTGGATTTACTTCTATTATGATCGATGCTTCTCATCTTCCATTTGAAGAAAATATCGAAGAGGTAAAAAGAGCTGTAGAATACTGTCACTTCTATAATGTACCTGTAGAAGCTGAACTTGGATGCTTACAGGGAAAAGAAGAAGATATCGTAAATGAAGCAGATGCAAAAACAGATCCGGATATGGTTGCTGACTTCGTTTCACAAACAGGTTGTGACTTATTAGCTGTTGCAGTTGGAAATGTTCACGGACTTGATATTGAACCTAAAGTAGATCTTCCATTATTAGAGCAGATTTCAAAAATCTCTCCAGTTCCACTTGTCATGCATGGTGGATCAGGAATTCCTTTTGATATCATTCAGAAGGCAAGAGAATTTAACTTATTGAAAGTAAATTATGGTTCTGATCTTAGAAAAGCATTTGTTTCTACATTTGGTAGAGCTTATGAAGCAAACCATAATGCATGCAGCGTTATCGAATTAAGTATCGAAGCTGTTGAAAACGTAAGTGAAAAAGCAGCTGAATTAGTTACGATCATTAACTCTTAATTCACATCATCCATATAATTTAACTTAACCTCACTCTTATTATAATCCATATTTTTAAATTTATAGGACTTTCCTATAAATTTAAAAAACAGGTTCTGTCTTTTTCATTTGACAGAACCTGTTTTTTATTGATTTAATCCACTTTCTAATGCTTCTTTCATTAATGACACAAATTTGTCATAAGACGGCTCTTCCACAAGTTTCTCAACCAGCGTCTTGTCCGCAAAAATCTTAGAGATATAATCCCATAACTGAAATGCCTGTGTATTATTCTTACCGATATGCATCAACATGATAAGATTCACCTGATTATTCTCTTCATCCCATACGATCGGCTGTTTTTAAA
>ENA-OPAG01000848-OPAG01000848.1-human-gut-metagenome-genome-assembly--contig:-NODE-848-length-17318-cov-3.164803_pt1 | contig 17318 bp, 15 predicted proteins | sample MGYA00241053_ERZ501422 | MGnify/ENA primary metagenome ERZ501422 (study PRJEB25962, sample SAMEA2042619) | human gut metagenome | biome: human gut; feature: human-associated habitat; material: faeces... | reverse complement strand
CAACGAGTTCGATAAGGTAGCCGTCACTCCCTTAGAGGAATGGATGAACTACCTTAAGGACAGAACGATCCGTCCCGACACCATGGCTCCGGGATTAGGCGAAGCTCGAGAAAAATTAAAATACTACTCCATGACTCCTGAGGACAGACACGCTTATGACGAACACTTGAATGCGGTCATGATACAAAATGACGTGTTGGATTCGGCGAAGCTTGAGGGACGTATGGAAGGACATATGGAAGGACTGGCGGAAGGCGAGGCGAAAGGTAAGGCAGAAGCGAATCTAGAAAACGCCAAGAAGATGAAAGCTATGGGGATCGATCTTGAAATGATCCGGCAGATCACGGGAATTACCCTATAAATAACCTTTTGGCGACATAAATAGCGAATCGGCGCAAACCCCTCATCGTAAGATGCGGATTTGCGCCGATTTGTTTTTGGTTGTTCGGATGTCCGTGTCGCTTATTCGTCGATCGAACCTCTTACGATACCCCGGCTGGAAGACTTGATGAAATTGAGGATCAAATCCCGTTCCTCGCTAGGCTCGTACTCGGTCTCGATCGCTTTCAGCGCCTCCGTATTATTCAAGCCTCGGGTATACAGCGTGCGATAGATGTCTTGAATCAAGAATACCTGCTGATTCGTGAATCCCCGGCGACGTAAACCTACGATATTGATACCGCAATAAACGATCGGATCACGGCCGATCAAGGTATAAGGAGGGATATCTTTTCCGATACGAGAACCGCCTTGTACCATCACGTGCTTGGATATACGCGTGAACTGATGCACCAAGGAACCTCCGCTTACGATAGCGAAATCATCAATCTCTCCCTCCCCGGCGATTTGCGAAGCGTTACCGATGATAATATGGTTTTTTAAGACGCAATCATGGGCCACGTGCGAATAAGCCATGATTAAGCAATTGCGACCTACCACGGTCTTACCTCTGGAAGCGGTACCCCGGTTGATCGTCACGCATTCGCGAAGCGTCGTGTTATCTCCGATTTCCGCCGTCGTGGTTTCTCCCGCGAATTTCATGTCTTGAGGGATACCGGCAACGACCGCTCCCGGGAAAATATTGCAATTTTTACCAATCCGTGCGCCATCCAAGATAACGGCGTGAGAATATATACGGCAATTATCACCGATTACGACATCTTTCTCAATCACGGCAAACGGATCGATAGTTACATTCTGGCCGATCTGGGCCTCTGGATGAACGACTGCTAGAGGAGATATATTCATTATCGTACTTTATCTTATTATTTGTTTTTTACAATCTGAGCCATGAACTCGGCTTCACTAACCAATTTATCACCAACGAATACATACCCTTTCATGGTAGAGATCCCGCGGCGAATCGGTGCCAATAATTCCAGACGTAAGATCAACGTATCGCCCGGAACGACTTTTTGGCGGAATTTCACGCCATCTATTTTCATGAAGTAGGTAGAATAACGCTCTGGCTCATCTACGGAATTCAAGACTAGCAAACCACCTGTTTGTGCCATAGCCTCAACCTGTAGAACTCCCGGCATGACCGGCTCCTGAGGGAAATGCCCTTGGAAGAACGGTTCGTTGGTCGTGATGTTCTTTACGCCTACGATATAGTTCCCGCCAACCTCGATAATCTTGTCAACCAATAAGAACGGATAGCGGTGCGGCAATAATTCACGGATACGGTTGATATCCATCACCGGCTCACGGTTCGGATCGTATACCGGGGCTTGCACCTCGTTCATCTTGATATCCTTGCGGATCATACGAGCTAACTGGTTATTGATCTTATGTCCCGGACGGGTAGCGATCACACGTCCGCGGATCGGCTTACCGATCAAGGCGATATCTCCGATCACGTCGATCAATTTATGACGTGCCGGTTCGTTATCGAATACAAGCGGCTTGTTATTGATATAACCTAATTCCTGCACGTTCTTGTGAGGGATGTTCAGCATATCTGCCAATTTGTCCAAAGATTCTTGCGGTATCTTTTGGTCGTAGATAACGATCGCGTTGTCTAAATCGCCACCCTTGATCAAGTTGTGGTTGAGCAACATCTCCACTTCGCGTACGAATACGAACGTACGTGAAGCCGCCAATTCTGTCGGGAATTCGCTGAGATCGTTCAACGTGGCGAATTGGTTGGAAAGCACGGGCGAATCGAATGAGATCAATACGTTCACGCTGAACTTATCATCCGGAAGGATGATCAACGAAGAACCGGTTTCCTCATCTTTTACCTCGATCTTGTGCTTTACGATATAATAATCCTTCGGAGCGTTTTGCTCAACGACCCCTGTCTTTTGGATTTCCTCGGAGAAGAAGCGAGAACTTCCGTCTAGGATCGGAAACTCGGGTGCGTTTACCTCGATCAAGCAGTTATCGATCTCGTAAGCGTATAAAGCAGCCATCGCATGCTCGATCGTACTTACTTGAACGCCATTCTTGCTAAGCACCGTACCTCGCTGTGTATTAACCACGTTCTCGGCCAAGGCGTCAATCGTCGGTTGGCCTTCCATATCGACACGTTTGATCTTGTATCCATGGTTCTCGGGTGCGGGATTAAACGTAATCTCTATATCTAATCCGGTATGCAACCCTTTTCCTTTCAAGGAGAAACTTGCCGCAAGCGTTTTCTGTTTTTGCATAGGTCTTTATTGTTTATTAATTTCTTTCTTGAGTTGTTCGATTTCCCGTTGCATTTGCCCCAGCGAGCGGTACATATCCGGAAGACGGTTGAAGATCGCGCTGGAACGCATGAAGTTCTTAGCGTTGATCGCCGGCGCCCCGAGCAATGTCGTCGCTTCCTTCACGTCGCTGATAACGCCAGCCTGAGCTCCGAATACGACGTGGTCCGCCACATGGATATGTCCGGCCAAACCAACTTGTCCGCCAAACATACAATGCTTTCCTACTTTTACGGAACCAGCGATGCCGACTTGCGCCGCCATCACGGTATTCTCGCCTACCTCCACGTTATGAGCGATTTGTACGAGATTGTCCAGCTTAACGCCTCGGCGAATGATCGTAGAATCCATCACCGCACGGTCAATTGTCGTATTGGCTCCGATCTCTACATCATCCTCGATAATAACGTTGCCTAATTGCGGGATTTTCTTGTAAGTCTCACCTTCGGGAGCGAATCCGAAACCGTCGGCTCCAACTACGCTACCGGCATGAAGGATACAATTATTGCCGATTGTACAATTCTCGTAAACGGTGGCATGCGGATAGAATACGCAGTTATCTCCTACCGTCACGTGATCACCGATATAAGCGTGCGGGTATACCATACAGTTCTTACCCATTTTTACGCCTTCTCCGATGTAGGCGAAGTTACCGACATAACAATCGTCGCTCACGGTCGCGGAAGCGGCGATAAAAGCGGTAGAATCAACCCCCTTCTTTTTGCTCTTCGATTGCTCTACCAAATTTAATAACATTGCGAGCGCCGCATAAGCGTTCTCTACTTTTACAAGTGTGGCTCTTATCGGTTGTTCCGGTTTGAAATCATTATTCACCAAAACAATGCTTGCCTCGGTATTATAAATATGATGCGCATATTTAAGATTCGCCAAAAAGGTCAATGTACCTGGCTTTCCTTCTTCTATTTTAGAGAAGTTGCTGACTTTAACGTTCGGATCTCCTTCGATCGTTCCGTTCAGGAAGCCGGCAATTTGTTGGGCTGAAAACTCCATTACTTATTCAATTATATATGTATCTTCGTTGACTGTCCGCTGTTTATAGACAGTTAGTTTGCAAAAATGGTGAAAATTCTTTATATAGCCTATGCTTTGCAGGGAATAATTCCCTTATCGTGTAGATAACCGGCCATTTCTTTCTGTACGGCATGTGCCGCCTCACGGGCTACGTTGGCGAAAGCCTCCGTCTTATCCGCGTAAATAATCGCACGGGAAGAATTTACCAAAAGACCGCATTGGTCATTCATCCCGTATTGAGCTACTTCCGCCAAGCTTCCGCCTTGAGCGCCTACGCCCGGAACTAACAAGAAATGATTCGGGGCCTGTTTACGGATATCAAGGAACATCTTGCCTTGGGTAGCGCCCACTACATACATCATTTGCTCATCGTTAGCCCATTCTTGCGATTTCTTTAGTACTTTCTCGAAAAGACGTTCACCATTCGCGTCTTCTGTCATTTGAAAATCATGTGAACCTTTATTAGAGGTCAAGGCCAATAAGATTACCCAAGCCTCCGGGTAGATCAAGAATGGTTTTACGCTATCCTCGCCCATATATGGAGCGACCGTTACGGCATCTACCTTGATATGATCGAAGAAAGAACGGGCATACATCTCGGAGGTATTTCCGATATCACCACGTTTCGCGTCGGCGATGATAAATTGATCGGGATAATTCTCCCGTAAGTAAGCCACAGTCTTCTCAAAAGCCATCATACCCTTTGTGCCGAGGCTCTCGTAAAAAGCCAGATTCGGCTTGTAAGCGACACAATAATCGGCGGTAGCGTCGATGATCGCTTTATTGAATGCGAAAATAGGATCTTCTTCCGACAATAGATGCTGCGGGATCTTTTTAATATCTGTATCTAATCCGACACAAAGGAAGGATTGTTTCTTTTTTATATTCTCGAATAGTTGTTGTTTGTTCATTTTCTTATTCAGTATGAAATGATTGGATGTGTTTACAATTCAGACTCTTTCAGTCGCTCAGCGTTCTCCGCTACGATCAGGTGATCCAAGCAATCTTGAATTTCACCGTCCATAAAGGCTGAAAGATTATAGATCGTGTAATTGATACGGTGATCCGTGATACGCCCTTGCGGGTAATTGTACGTACGGATCTTCGCGGAGCGGTCACCGGTAGATACCATGGTCTTACGCTTGCTGGCGATATCGTCCAAGTATTTCTGGTGTTCCTTGTCATAAATAAACGAACGAAGACGGGTAAGCGCCCTTTCTTTGTTCTTCGGTTGGTCTCGTGTCTCCGTACATTCGATCAAGATTTCCTCACTCACACCTGTAATGGGGTTCTTCCAGACATAACGCAGACGGACACCTGATTCCACCTTGTTTACGTTCTGACCACCGGCACCACCGGAGCGGAAGGTATCCCATTTAATCTCCCCTTCATTAATCTCAACATCAAATTCATCCGCCTCAGGCAATACGGCGACCGTGGCGGCGGAGGTATGTACACGTCCTTGCGTCTCCGTAGCCGGTACGCGCTGTACGCGGTGTACACCGGACTCATACTTCAACGTTCCGTATACTTTCTCGCCCGATACCGTGAAGATGATTTCCTTAAAACCGCCGGATGAGCCTTCGCTAAAGCTAGACACGCTTATTTTCCATCCCTTCAGTTCGCAATACTTCACGTACATACGATATAGATCACCGGCGAAAAGGGCGGCTTCGTCACCTCCCGTTCCTCCTCGTATCTCAACGATCGCGTTCTTGTCGTCTTGCGGATCAGCGGGAACGAGCAATAATTTTATCTCTTCTTCCAAAGCGGGAATACGTTCGTTGCAGGTATCCAGCTCTTCACGAGCCATTTCCCGCATTTCCGGATCTTGCTCGGACTCAAGCAAGGCTTTCGCTTCCTCGATCCCGTTCAATACTTTCACGTATTCCGAACGAGCTCCCACGATTTTCTCCAAATCACGGTACTCTTTGTTCAGTTTTACGAACCGTTTCATGTCGGCGATCACCGCCGGGTCGGTAATAAGCGTACCGACTTCCTCGAAACGGCTCACTAATCCGTCTAATTTACCAAGTAAACTATTTTCGGCCATTTATCTTTATTAATAGGTGAAGCGACCTTTCTCGCTTTCGATAATCAATTCATTTTTATCAGCTTCCTCTACGAAACCCACGATTTGCGCATCAATACCAAAGCTTTTTGAGATGCTGATTACTTCTTCCGCATGCTCGGGAGCGATGTAGATCTCCATCCGGTGTCCCATATTGAATACCTTGTACATCTCGCTCCAGTCCGTACCGCTCTGCTCCTGAATCGTGCGGAATAACGGTGGGATAGGGAAGAGATTGTCCTTGGTTACACGCTTGTTCTCTACGAAGTGCATAACTTTTGTCTGAGCCCCTCCCGAACAATGTACCATGCCATGGATCTGGGAGCGTAGTTTATCAAGCAATACCTTAATTACCGGCGCATAGGTACGTGTCGGCGAAAGCACCATCTTTCCGGCGTCGATCCCTAATTCCTCGATCTTATCCGTAAGTTTCAATCCTCCGGAGTAAACCAATTCTTCGGGAACGGCGGCATCGTAGCTTTCCGGATATTTCTGCGCTAAATACTTGGAGAAGACATCATGGCGAGCAGAGGTCAGACCGTTACTACCCATACCTCCATTGTATTCTTTCTCGTAAGTGGCTTGTCCGGAAGATGCCAGACCTACGATCACGTCTCCTCCTTGGATATTCTTATTGTCGATTACGTCAGAACGTTTCATGCGGCAAGTGACTGTACTATCTACGATGATGGTACGAACTAAGTCGCCAACGTCTGCGGTCTCGCCACCTGTCGCATAGCAACCAACGCCCATCTCACGTAACTCTGCCAGCAACTCATCTGTTCCATTGATGATCGCCGAGATCACCTCGCCCGGAACCAACAGCTTGTTACGTCCAATTGTAGAAGAGACCAAGATATTGTCTACGGCACCTACACAAAGCAGGTCATCGATATTCATGATAAGAGCGTCTTGGGCGATACCTTTCCACACCGAAAGATCTCCGGTCTCTTTCCAGTACATATACGCCAAGGACGATTTGGTACCGGCGCCATCCGCATGCATAATATTACAATATTCAGGATCACCGCCTAAGATATCGGGGATGATCTTACAGAACGCTTTCGGAAAAATTCCCTTATCGATGTTCTTTATCGCGTTGTGAACATCTTCTTTTGAAGCGGAAACGCCTCGCAGGTTATAACGTTGATCACTCATTGTACTATATTATTTGAACCGCAAAGGTAATACTTTTTTATGTTACTTATCTAAGTTTTAAGACATCTCCTTCCTCCGGGATGTAATCTTTGTCTTTTTTATTCATTTTATACAGACTCTTGATCTGGATTCCGTACATCTGCGCGATACTGTGCATAGACTCTCCGACTTGTACCACGTGGTCGTAATTCGGCTTGTCCGCTTTCTTCTTTTTCTTTTCCAGATATACGATATCGCCCGCCTGCAACGGGAAGTCCTCGGGCACCTCATTGAATTTCATCAACTGCTTGGCCTTGAATCCCATGCTTCGGGCGATCTGGTCGAAACTGTCGTTATCCTTAGCGTATACATAGATCAAACCGTGGGTACGATAGACTTGATAATTGAACACCGGAAGATTTTGCTTCTTGGTAGAGGTCTTCTTTGTTCCCTTACCGGAGTCAAAGCGGTATAACTCATAATCTTCGATAACCTTGATTAATTTATTCGCGTAAGCACGATCGGTGGCGTAACCGCATTTTTGTAGTCCTTTGGCCCAGCCTTTGTAATCCTTGATGTTTAATTTGAACAGGCGTTCGTAGCGGGAGCGTTCGGCGAGGAAGCGGGAATGGTCATCATAAGAATCCTCTACTCGTTTGTATTTCCGGAAGCACTCTCCCCGCAGGTCGTCGTCGTGATAGACCCTGCCGCCTCGCCAGTCCGAATGGCATTTGATACCGAAGTGATTGTTGGAGCGTCTGGCTAAGTCGCTTTGCCCAGCTCCGGATTCCAGTAATCCTTGCGCTAAGGTGATACTTGCCGGAATGCGATATTTCTTTTGGTGTTGAATCGCCAAATCACTGTATTTACTGATGTATTTTTGATAGGAAGTCAGCTTCCGCTGGCTTTCCGCCCCCGCGCTTAAACAGACGAGGGACAATAATAATATACCTAAAAAATGAAGGGATAAACGCATAACTGTTCTTTTCGATCCGATTTTACCGGACAAATATATAAAAGAAAATACATATCTACCGAGAATTGATGGGTTAAAAATAGGAGATACGGGCTAGATAATCGTAATGCTCCCCATCTTCTATTTTTTCCGCTTTAAAGCCGGCTTGCCTTGCGTATAGATTCAGCGTGTTGAAATCTATATATAACCAATCAAATGAATCCCCTTTGATACTTTTATATTGCATGCGGAAATCGATCTCTCCGAAATAATCATCCTCGGGGGCGATATCCAGATTCCCGTCTTCATCTTCAAATAAATAACTTAAGTCGCTAGAGTCAAGTAAAAGCTGTCCGTCCCGGGCTAGAACCTCTTTTAAGCGGTGAAAGAAAGCCGGGAGATTTTCCAGTTTACCGATAATCCCGGAACCGTTCATTAAGAGAAGAATGGTATCGAATGGTCCGGTTAAGCTCTTGTCAAAAAAATTCTGTAAGCGGGCGTCTTTTACGCCCCGTTTGTTCATGGCCTCTACGGAAAGAGGGGATATATCGATAGCGGTAACCTCTTTACCCATTTCCTGTAAAGCCAAGGTGTGGCATCCACTTCCGGCACCAACATCCAATATTTTACCTGTACTGAGTTGAAGGGCTTTCTGTTCCAAGGAGGGCATTTCTTGGAAAGTCCGGAATAATTGATTCACGGGAATCTCATCTTCATCGAACATGGAGGAGAATACACGGAGTTTGCTCGCTTTTCCATGTGCGAGATAATCGATGATAGCGGCGCCCATCGGGTCTTTATCGGATGTAAGAAGCATTGAATGCATATGTCTTTGTTCTATATTAAGGTATATTCTATGATGTGGGTGCGAAATTAATATATTCTTTTTATATTTATAGCCTATAAGAATTATAGTTATGTTTCTTTCAAAACATTAAAACAATCAAGAAAATGAAAGAATTGAAATTAGAGACCCGGGTAGAGGTCTATGCGGTAGGAGAATTGGATAATATATATAGGCAATTGTACGAGGCCGCTTTTGAAGCCTCGAAAAAAGCTTATGCTCCTTATTCCAAGTTTCATGTGGGAGCGGCGGTTCTATTGGAGAATGGGGAGATACTTTCCGGAAATAATCAGGAAAACGCAGCCTATCCGTCTGGGCTTTGCGCGGAGCGGACCACCTTATTTTATGCGGGAGCACGTTATCCGGATGCGGCAGTTCAGATTTTGGCGATCGCGGCTATGAAGGATGGGGAACGTGTGGATCTTATCACGCCTTGTGGTGCCTGCCGGCAAGTGATGTTGGAAACCGAGCAACGTTATAACAAACCTATGAAAGTCCTTCTTTGTGGAAAAGAGGAAGCGTATCTCGTTCCGAGCGCGACGGCCTTGTTGCCGTTTTGTTTCAGTAAGTCTGATTTGATCTGATAGAATAAAAAGAGGCAAGAACGATTCTCGCCCTTGCCTCTATATGTAATAATTAAGTTCGATTAGATCCCTAAAGAAGCCTTGATCTGATTGATCTTTTCTTCTGCCGCTTTCTCTGCCTCCGGCAATTCATCGATACTCTTTACCTTGGAGTGAACCTCGCAATAGAATTTGATCTTCGGTTCTGTTCCGGAAGGACGGATAGATACTTTCGTATTATCTTCCGTGAAGTATTGAAGCACATTAGAGGTAGTAGGCATATCTAATGTAACAGTTTCGTTCTCTGCATAGTCCTTACCTTTCAATGTAGAGTAATCGTAGAAATAAGTTACCTTAGAGCCTGCGATCTCTGTCAACGGGTTCTCTCGGAACTTTTTCATCATAGCCTCGATCTCCTCCGCTCCACTCTTGCCTTTCTTCACGACAGAGATACCTTTCTCCTTAGAGAAGCCGTATTCCACGTAAATCTTCTGAAGCAATTGATACAAACTCAAACCTTGATCTTTTGCCCAAGCTGCGATCTCGGCTAAGATAACGCAAGCGGAAACAGCGTCTTTATCGCGAACGAAATCCTCGCAAAGGAATCCGTAACTTTCCTCGCCACCACCAATATAGTTTTTCTTGCCTTCGTTCTCACGCATAACGTTAGCGATCCATTTGAAGCCTGTATAAACATCGTACATTTCTACGCCATTACGCTCGGCGATCGTCTTGATCGTCTCTGTCGTAACGATTGTCTTTACGATATATTCTTTACCATTGATCTTACCTAACTCTTTCCAGCGAGTGATTAAATAGTAAACGAACATCAAAGCGGTTTGGTTACCATTCAAAAGTACCCATTCGCCTTCGTTATTCTTAACGGCGGCACCTACACGGTCTGCGTCCGGATCGGAAGCCATTACCAATTCAGCGTCAGTCTCTTTTGCTTTCTCTACAGCCATAGCTAAAGCAGCCGGCTCTTCCGGGTTCGGAGAGATAACCGTCGGGAAATCACCGCTAACAACATCTTGTTCCGGTACATGGATAATGTTCGTGAATCCGTAAGCTTTCAAAGCGGCAGGAACCAATTTAACACCTGTTCCGTGAATTGGAGTATACACGATCTTCATGTCCTTATGGCGGGAAATAGCCTCCGGAGACAAAGAAATCGTTGTTAATTCCTTGATATATTCATCATCGATCGCTTGTCCGATGATCTCGATCAATTCTTTATTTCCTTTGAATTTAATCTCGCTAGCGTTACGGATCTTGTTAACCTCGGCGATCGTATTCTTATCGTGCGGGGCGATCATTTGTGCGCCATCATCCCAATAAGCCTTGTATCCGTTGTATTCTTTCGGATTGTGAGAAGCCGTCAAGATGATACCGCTCTGGCATCCCAGTTTACGGATAGCGAATGACATTTCCGGAGTCGGACGCAGGTCTTCGAATAAATAAACCTTGATGCCGTTAGCGGAGAAGATATCGGCTGATATTTCCGCGAACTTACGGCTGTTGTTACGGCAATCGTGGCCGATGACAACCTTTATCTGTTCTAAATCCGCAAATTCCTTTTTCAGATAGTTGGATAAACCTTGGGTAGCCGCGCCAACTGTATATATATTCATACGATTTGAACCTACCCCCATGATTCCGCGTAATCCACCTGTTCCGAATTCTAGGTCTTTATAAAAACACTCGATTAACTCAGTAGGATCTTCGTTGTCAAGTAACGCTTGGACTTGAGCACGAGTTTCCGCATCATAACTTTTCGTAAGCCATCCTTGTGCCTTACTTCTTACCATTTCTAATAAGTCGTTGTTTTCCATGTTTATAATATTATTGTGTTTATTGTTGAGCAATCTACTCAATACGATAAATATACAAGAAACAAATATACGAATTTCTTAAAGTAAAGCAATCAAAGGACTTATATTTTGCCTAAAAAATACGATAAATCGTCCTACCAAGTAAACGGATGTGTATAAATCGACTCATTTCCGCAAGCATCCGTTACGATTAATTTAAGTTCATGCTTGCCTCTTTGCAACCTCTCTTTATCGAAGCGATAGGTAATAACCGATTTATTATTCATCTCGAATAAGACAAACTGCCCGTCTATTTCTCCCCGGTAGGTTTGTACCCCGCTTAAGTTATCGGACAAACGGAATATGAAGTTCTGTTTGTTGATCCACGTCTGTTGGTTGATCGGCGTGATAACCGGAGCCTTTGTATCTTGTTGTATCTTATAACTGCCGAATTCCTTGATATTTGCGTCGATCCAGCCATTACGGTATGTACCGCCCATCCAAGAGGCACGTCCGTTTTGTAAGCGAACCACACCATATTGTTGTTTATTCTCAAGCGTATCGCTTTGCAAGAATAGTGATAACTGGGCCGTTCCATGCAAAGGGATTGGCTTATCGTGCAATATGTGGGTGGCTGATAATGAGGTACTATCTTCTTTCACCGAATAGCGGAAGTAGAGGTCATTATATAGATTACCTTTAGGCATGACGAGACGGATGCCTTTAGCGCCGAACCTATTCTCGCTACCCCAATGGAATAATTCTGTATGAGTCGTATCGATCTGGGGAATCTCTTGTTTCTTTCCCTCGATCCAGATGGATAAACGGGTGGCATTGCCGAAAGCGTCAGCAAGTGTATACGTCAAATGATAGGTACGAGGTTCATCTATACGCAAGATTCCCCGGTTTACGCTTTCAAGGAAGCGTAGACGGTTTCCCGGCTCGATGAAACTACGCATATAGAAAGAGCGATGATCTTTCCATTCTTCGTAATCTGTGAATGTGTTCAGATAACGGGTCTCGTCAAATGCGAACTTATCGAGATTACTATGGAAAATCACTTGGCTGTCTGCCGTGAGCGTGATTTCTCGTACGCCATAAATGTTAGTCGTATTATCCATATAATCATAGGCTTTTACAGCGAGCCCTATTTCTCCCCATGCCTCGATTTTTCCAGTGATTGTCTGTTTCCCGTTTTTCGCCGTGACGGGTTTTATCTCAAGCTTCTTGCTTTTGCCGTTTACTACGCCTTTTCCTTCGATGGGGACGATCTGTATTCCTTGGATTTTAGGAGGACGGGTATCGGTTATCCGATCCGAGAAATAATCCAAGGGGTCCATGACTTCCTCGGTCTCGGTGTCTCGTATCTCAAAATGGAGATGAGGTCCACCAGAGCTTCCGGTATTGCCGCTTAACGCTACGACTTCATTTTTCTCGACAGGAAGCAAATCCGGCGTAAGGAAGAGATTTACATTGAAACTTTCTTGTGCGTATTGTTGCTCTTTTACATAATTCGCTATTTTCTTCGAGAATTTTTGTAGATGGCCGTATACGGTGGTCGTTCCATCCGGGTGTGTGATGTAAAGCCCGTTACCGTAGCCCCATGGACTTACGGATATACGTGATACGTATCCTTCTTGTACCGTATGTACGGGTTTACCTTCTACCCCTTGTGTCTTGAAGTCTATTCCGGAATGGAAATGATTACTTCTTAACTCACCGAAGTTTCCGCTCAGTAAGATCGGGAAATCGAAAGGATTCCTAAGTTGCTGGGCGTTTGTGTTGATTATGTGGGAGCCGATGATTGCGAATAGACCGGCTAGATATATGGATCTAATATTCATAGGTATTACGTATTTTGACAGACAAAGATAATCGTTTTCGATGAATTATCTATCTCTTATCCTTTGGTATCGGACTTGTACCTGATTTCATGGGGCGAGCCTTTCTTTTTTCCAATGGCCGTCCGGTTGAAGGGTATATACTATGCGATCATGAAGCCGGTTGGGCCTACCTTGCCAGAACTCGATACGTTCGGGAATGACGGCATACCCGCCCCAGTGAGCCGGACGCTCCACTTCTTTTCCAATCCAACGAGCTGCCTCTCTAATGAAAGCTCGTATAAGTTGCACACGGCTGCCGATGGGTTGACTTTGTGGGGATATACGAGCTCCGATCCGGCTTTTATACGGGCGTTTTTTGAAATATTGATCCGATTCATCCGGGGGGACTTTTTCAGCCGTACCTTCGGTATGTACCTGCCTTTCTAATTGATGCCATACAAACGAAAGAGAGATTGCCGGGTTTTGTGCCAGTTGCCTGCCTTTTCGGCTTTCGTAGTTGGAGTAGAAAATAAACTTATCATCATGCAGGTCCTTTAATAAGACGGTACGGGTGGAAGGTTTGCCTTCTGGAGATACGGTCCCTACTAGCATGGCCGTGGGTTCATCTACTTTGCTGTCTATAGCCTCTTGTAACCATTGACTGAAAAGCAAGAATGGGTTATCCGGAAGTTCGCTTTCCCTTAATCCTCCTTTTGTGTATTCTTGCCGGATTGAGGCGAGATTTATTTCCATATGTGTTCTGTTTGCTTGTTGACTACATAGCTTTTCTTCTTTAATAGGATAACAAGAGATCGGAAAAAAGGTTTCAAGGTTTTCCTTTCAGCGTTTGATCTGAGAACGTATTAGGAAATCGACTGTTAATGGTAAATGGTCACTAAAACCGCCCTCATATTTAAAGCCGTAATAGGCTCGAAAAGGACGTACCCCCCGCCATGTTTTATCCTTAGTCAATAAAAAATCAGGAGCGAATATGTGGATGCTTTCCGGAATGATATGCATGGAAGACTCTTGCGTGATGAGATCCCGGTTTACGATTATTTGATCGAGTTGGCTCCATTCGCCTTGGTATTTATGACTACCCGGGAATTGAGTTATATAGGGGCTTTCGGACAAATTATAATAGGTACAAGATGTGGAATCTGTGATCTGCGTATTTTCAGGAAAGGCTTGGGCAGCGAATATCTCGGAAATACTTCTGTCTTGAGGGGTATCATTGAAGTCTCCCATAATGAGTATCTGCGGCTTTTCTCGTATCAGTAACAGGGAATCGCTAGATCCCCGTAAAGTGCGGGCCGCGTCAAAACGATCCTTTTCACTTTCTTTTTCTCCTCCGTAGCGGGAGGGGAAATGACACACGAAAACATCTAAGGTATCGCCTGTTATGATCTTTCCATATACGTGTAGGATATCTCGGGTTAATTTGTGTTTGTTCCCGGAAAAACGAATTGGAATGGATTCATGTCGTAAATAAAAGAATTGATCTCGTTGATAAAGAAGAGCGACATTAATACCTCTGGGATCGGGGCTTTGAGTGATAATATATCGGTAATCCTGCCAGCGGAGCGGTGTGCGACGGGTAAGATGAGACAGGACGGAGTCATTCTCGACTTCGCAAAGAGCTATTAAGGCCGGTGTGCTCCATTCCCCGGCAGCGCTTATTACTTTCGCTATTTGTTGTAGCTTATGATAGTAGCGGCTTTGTGTCCAGTACCGGTTGCCGGAAGGTAGAAATTCATCGTCATTCTTGGTTGGATTATCCCTTGTGTCGAAAAAGTTCTCCACATTATAGGTCATGACCTTGAACGTAGCTTGGGCAAATAACGGAGGGGAGGCAAAGAATAAAAGAAAAAACATAAAAATCTTCATAGTTAAAGCTTTGATTAATTGTTAATATGTAATGTATTCTTATTCGTTTGAATCTTCGGTCTCTTCCTGAACAAACTCGTAGGCTCCTATGGTCGGGCCGTTCGAACTGGTTAGCCGGTTGACACCGTAACGATCGATCGGATAATTCTTCGTTATCTCGGGATCTGCTTTTCCGACTCCGGTAGTCGATACGGAATCTGGCCGGAAATCATAGGTGTATTTATTTTGCTTGCCTCCTACTTTCCGATAGGAAGGAGTCTTTTTGATAAACAAGACCTCCTTGAAGTGATCGCTGGAGGATTCTTTGGCTTTAAGCGCACAGTGATTGAACCGATAATCGAAATCTGTACTGCCATCTGCTTTTAATTCGACATCGTAACTTCCATCGATAGTGCAATTGTCAAAATAAGCTTGCGTGATAGGATACGGGCCATTTCCGTCTACTGTTACGTTATTGAGCAAGTACAGGCATTTACTATCCAAAGGAACAGTCTCGCTGGCCATTTCCCTTTTGGTTAAACTCATGTAATTAGCCATCGTACAGTGAGCGAAGTAATATTTACCACCGACTAAAGTGAGTACACTTCCTCCGGCATTGCTGAATTCCGTATTTGTAGCGATAACATCACAATTGATGGCGAAGAATAGATCGCTCCCCATATTCGTGATCTGTGAGTTGTTTATCTTGATCTTTGGCCGGTCCGGGGTGGAAGGCTCGCAATATACACCGGAGGTACCATTACGTACGATTACATTATCCCAGACATTCCCGTAGCTATCCGCCTTAAAGGTAATGCCTCCCCATTGTCCGGGAGTCCGGTCATACGGTAATATATCATTTAGTATATAATCCAAACGGTCGCCTCGGAAAGTGATAGGCTCATCCAAGGTGCCTAAAGCGTTCATGGAGCCGTGAACGATCAGGCTCGCTTTATCATGCATATAGAAAGTAGCCCCCTTCTCGATATTCAATGAAACCCCTTTAGCGATAACCAAACTATCGTAGATCAAATAAGGACGATTAGCCGTGAGGATAGAATCTTTTGTAATCGTAACACCGCCTTTGTAAAGATTAACATCCTGCCCATAGGCTTCCAATAATACGGATTGACGGATGCCATTCACGGTGAAAAGTACGGAATCCTGTATCAACAGAGGTTGATTGCCCCCATTCGGATCGACCGTTACTTCCACGAATACATACATGCTGTCGTTGGCGAGTATCCCTACATTATTAAATGAGCTACCTTTGCGTCCATCCACATTCATGCGGAAGCCGGTAGCCTCTCCACTGGCCAGCATGATGGACTCAATGCTCAGAGGTTCACTATTTTTATTGTAGATCATAAATTGACGGGTGGTAGAACCGATCGTACTGAAGATCGTGTCAAAAGCGAGCGTGTCTGTCGAGAAGCTTAGCCGGTAAGTCGGGTTAGTGGAATAATGATCATCCAAACCGTCGCATGCCGGAAGTATGTTCAACAGAAGCGTCGCGAGTATAAATAGCGTTATCGTTAATCTTTTCATTTTCGCGCTCCAGCGTGCGGGCCAGAATCACGCCATCAATCTTGCGGTTGACCAGTAGACGCTGCATCGGGCTTGTTTCCTGCTCGCCCACCATCGTCATCAGCACATCATAATCATTGCGGGTGGCAATATCGTACACGGCGCTGACGGTTTTGCGCAAAAATGGCGCGGCAAGGTTGCCGAACTGGCGCGAGAACACCAGTGAGATATTATAAGACTGCTGGGTTACCAACCCGCGTGCCAGCATATTGGGCACATAGTTTTTCTCTTTGGCGTACTGGACCACGCGGGCGCGGGTCGCTTCGCTGACACGGCCATTGCCCGAAAGGGCACGGGATACCGTGGTCTTGGACACGCCAAGGTCTTCAGCCATCTGGCTGATGTCAATTTTTTTTCTCCTTCTGTCTGTTTACGGCGCGGCATGGGTTTACTCCTGTTAACGTTTGCTTCTATAAGATCTTCTTTCTGTCCTTGCCGGTTTTCCGCCCCACGGGCAGTTCCCAGGGTACTGTTCCAGAACCCAGTCCCCCACCCCGGCTATTCCCTACTTGGTTAATGGACTTAACATATTATACCACATTTTCCTGGATCATGGTAGCCCTCTGTGCAAAGAAAGCAAAGAACACGCTACCCCAATACGGGGTCATTATATCATTCCTGGCTCTGTTTTTCAACCGATTTCTGGCTCTGTTTCCGTTTTTCAGTGTGTTTTATAACCTGGTAAAGTTTTCTCATTTTGTCCGTATCCTGCTCAGTCATCGTACCTGCGCCAAATTGGGCGGCTTGAGCCAATGCCAGCAGAGCTTCGGCATCCTGGGGTTCAAGGGCGGGGACACAACTTTGCAAAAATGCGGCAAACTCCGGCGCATCGGATGGTGTATCCGGCGGCAGGCCGCGACGCACCAAAAGGCGGTAGATGCTGCCAAACACGGCCAGCACCCGCTGCCGATTGGTCTACAATAATTATTTCATACGGCT
>ENA-OPAG01000832-OPAG01000832.1-human-gut-metagenome-genome-assembly--contig:-NODE-832-length-17466-cov-2.846764_pt1 | contig 17466 bp, 11 predicted proteins | sample MGYA00241053_ERZ501422 | MGnify/ENA primary metagenome ERZ501422 (study PRJEB25962, sample SAMEA2042619) | human gut metagenome | biome: human gut; feature: human-associated habitat; material: faeces... | reverse complement strand
TTTTTTAAGAATAAGGATATTACGGAGGAAGCGGTGGAAAAAAGGGCGTCAGACGGCATTTTCCTTTCCTTCCAGAATCCGCTGGAGGTTCCCGGCATCAGCCTGAGCAGCTTTTTGAAAACTGCTTTGGAGCAGCAGCGCGGTGTACGCATCAAGGCTTGGGATTTCCGTAAGGAGCTGCGTCAGGCTATGGCTTTGCTGCAGATGGACAGCAAATATGCCGAGCGTGATCTTAACACCGGCTTCAGTGGCGGCGAAAAGAAGAAGGCAGAAATTCTGCAGCTTTTGATGCTGAATCCTAAGCTGGCAATTCTGGACGAAACGGACAGCGGTCTGGACGTTGACGCAGTGAAGATTGTTTCTCAGGGCATTAAAACCTTCCAGGAGCATCGTCAGGGAGCATTGCTGATTATTACTCATAATACTAAAATTCTGGATGCACTGCATGTTGACCACACTCATATTCTGGCTCAGGGACAGATTATCAAAAATGCAGGTCCGGAGCTGGTTGATGAAGTCAGCAAAAATGGCTTTGAAAAGTTTTTTATAATTGAATCAATTTCTTTTTCTTGGTTAAAATATACTGGTATATTAAAGTTTATTTCTTTACATACTTTTTGAACAATTTCATCATTTTGTTGAATTAATATTGTTCTTAATATTTCATGTCTTTTAATTATTTTGTAAAATACTTCTTTTATTTTTTCAATATCTAAAACTTCATCAACAGTAATTCCACCAGGCATATTATAAACAATATTATCTTCACCAATCATTTTACAATTATAATATATTCTCTTTTGAGCAGATGATAATGGATAATAATCTTGTTCTTTGATTCTTTCTATCTTTATTTTTGATATATCTTTTGTTTGATTTTCTGCTATATAGTCTGACATATCTTTTATTGTATAATTTGACAATATATCTTTTATATTTAATTGTACATTAAATTTTGATAAAACCTTTGTTGTTAATGTAATTGCTGTTAAAGAATCTCCTCCAAGTTCTAATAAAGTATTATTAATTCCAACTTTATCAACTTGTAACATTTTTTCTATTATTTTTATTAATTCTTTATCAATTTCATTTCTAGGTTTTACAATTTCAAGTTCATTCTCATCAATAACAGGATCTGGCAAAGCTTTTCTATCAACTTTTCCATTTGGTGTATGTGGTAATTGTTCCATTTTTACAAAATATTGTGGAACCATATATTCTGGCAATTTTGAATATAAAACTGTTTTCAAAACTGTTTTAGATACATGACCTCTTTCCACATAATATGCACATAATGCGTCTTTTTCTTTTACAACTTTTTTTACAACAACACAATCATGAATATTATAAACAGATTGCATTCTTTTTTCAATTTCTTGTAGTTCTATTCTTAATCCTCTTATTTTTACTTGATTGTCGATTCTTCCATAACAAGTAATTTCCCCTTTATCATCAAAAGCACCTAAATCTCCTACTTTATACATAACTTTTCCATCTATAAATGGATTTATTATAAAGCTCGCATTTGTTTGTTGCTCCTTATTCATATATCCTTTTCCAACACCATCTCCTGAAATATATAATTCTCCTATTGTACCTTGTGGCATCACTTTTTTATTTTTATTTAAGATATATATTTGTGTATTATTAATAGGTCTTCCTATTGTAATTTCTTCTTGATTTGTTGCATTTCCTATTGTTGAAAATATTGTTGTTTCAGATGGTCCATATCCATTGTAAATTGTTACATTTGGAATTATTTGTTTAATTCTATCGTCTGTTTTTTTCGATTTTTTTACTGCCTTAGATTTTTCTACCTTGTTAGTATTTCCACTTTTAGTTGTTTTCTTAGCATTAGTCTTTTTTTCTGTAGGAGTAGTTGTTTTTTTGGTGGTACTTGTTTTTGTGGTATTTGTATTTGAAGCTCCTTTTTTAGTAGTCTTACTTTTTGTTTTCGTATTAGCTTTCACTGGCTCCTCAATAGCAATTTCTTTCTTTGTATTCTTTTCAACTCTTGAGCTTGAAGTTTTTTTAGCAGTAGATGAGTTTTCTTTTGAACTTTTCTTAGTTTTAGATGTTGTAGTGCTCTTCTTAGCTCCACTTTTATGCGTTGTAGTTTTTGTTGTTTTTGGCTTTTCTTGTTTTTCAGAATTTCCTGCTACTTTGCTTTCACTAACAGTATCTTCATTTATTTTTTCTATATTACTATTTTTCTCTATATTATTTTCTGCCATTTTCAAAATCCTCCACATAACAATTATACCAAATTTGGTATTTATATTTCAAGGTAAAAAGAACTTTATTTAATATATTTTTTAGTATATATTTATTCATAATAATTACTCTTTAAATTGTGAAACAATCAGAATGAAAGGTTGATACCAAACGAATACTGCCGCATATACGGATAGGTAAAACCACGTTGTCCTAAATCATCCGTGACAGAACGTTCCGGATCAAGTCCCTTCGGCAAGTGGTCGAACGTATAAAGATTCTCACCACTGAAGAACACAGCCAGATTATTAACTCCAATCTTACTCATCCACTTAGACGGGAAATTATAAGAAAGCGTTATATTACGAATACTTAAGTACGATCCATCCTGTAGATAACGAGTCTGTACACGTGTATTGGCATCTGTATTTCCGGCCGCTTTCTCATAAATACGGGGGAAATAACTATTCGTATTTTCCGGAGTCCAATAATTCAACTGTGAATCATAAACGGTAGTCCAAGCATCATAATGCGGATAAAACAGATCGTTCATCACCCACAAATCTCGTTTACCAACTCCTTGCAGCAAGAATGACAGAGAAAAACCGTTCCAACTTGCACTACCATGAATACCATACTGATAACGCCGGGTATTATTACCAATGATTTTACGGTCTCCCGGATCTTTCGTTGTACTGGTACCACTGTTGATAATATCATTACCATCCAAGTCCTTATATAATATATCTCCCGGATTCGGATTATAACCTTCCACTTTAGCAATACCCGGTTTCAGTTTGCCATCTGCATCGAAATCATCCACTGTGTACAAACGATCGGTCACATACCCCCAAATTTCACCCAGTTCCATTCCTACGCGATATGTTTCATTATCGTTCTTGTCCTTGCCAAACAGTCCTGTTTCGTTGTTGTATTTAGTAATCTTTGTTTTCGCATCGTAAAGATTAAAGCCTATGCTATATTTCACTTTTCCGATCTGATCGTTCCAGTCAACCGAGATTTCCCAACCTTTAGAACGAAGGTCAGCCGTGTTCTGTAAAGGGGCACTTGCACCTAATACACCCGGAAGTTCAGAGCCCGGAGCAAGCATACCCTTAGTATCTCTACGATACCAGTCGAACACCATATTCAATCTGTTATCCAATAGCCCAAGATCGAATCCGACATCAATTGTCGTTACTTTTTCCCAAGTAAAGCTATTGCTAACCAAAGCAGCTGGTTTCAAAGTAGTAACTTTAATACCGGAAACAGTCCAATAAGCCTGTTCCGCATCCATACCGGGAATATATGCGTAAGGAGTGATGCTCTGATTTCCAATATTACCCCAAGAACCACGCAATTTCAAGTTCGAAAGAACAGAGTTCAAAGGTTTCATAAACGCTTCCTCGCTGATACGCCATCCGGCGGAAACCGAAGGGAAGAAACCGAAACGGCTATTCTTCGGGAATTTGGAAGAACCGTCATAACGTCCGTTCGTTTCAAGCAAATACTTGCCGGCAAACGAATAGTTAATGCGATAGAATAACCCTCTTACCGTATAGCGTTCAAATTTGTCTTTAGCAAAATAATCACCTGTCGACTGCGAAATAGACGGCAGATCTTCATTAATCATATTCATACGCGACATCTCAGCATAACGATAATCACTACTCTCCTGATTGAAACCTCCCATCACCGTTACATCATGTTTGCCCCATGAGTTGTTATAGTTAGCATAGAAGTTCAATGCATTATAATCCGTAATACCATTGGAATATTCATACTTGGAATTGGCAGTGGAAACCTCTTTCACAAAGTTACCTCCATGTGCATAATAGAACTTCTTCTCAAATTTCGTTTTCTCGTTACTTAGATGATTGAATGTATACTCACCAATCAACTTCACATTCTTCAAAGGACTGATCGTAACCTTTCCGAAAATACGAAGATTATTCTTTTGAATAGTTGTCGGATATGCCAGATCAATCAAGTTACGAGGAGTATTGATCGGTAATTCTTCGCCGTCAATATTCATTGTTCCAGTAGGAAAATAAGAAGGAAATGCGACTGCTGCTCCCCATATACCATATCCTCCGGAAGTTTCCGGCAGAGAGGAGTTAGAGTTCGTATATTTAATATCCAATTCCGGAGTAATCCATGAAAACACATCTGAACGGAGATAAGAAGACACATTGTAACGCTTGTACGTATCTTTATCCGAAGCCAGTACCCCATTTTCATTCACCATACCGAAGGAGAAACGATAAGAAATATCTTTCGTACCGCCACCTACCGAGATATTATGAGTTTGCTGGAAACCAGTCTCCATCATATCATCGAAAAGATCAGTTTCTGCCAAGCTATAACGCAGCCCGTCCACCATTGCATAACCATCCGGATATGCAGACGGATTAGCATTATATTCCTTCAAAAGTCCCAACCAGGTATCTACGTTCTGACCACTTTGATAATTGATTGTCCCCATGTCCTTATAAGCCTGTACCGTTTGGAGCGGAGTAGCCTTATGAGGCATATTGGCAGGTCTGCTAAAAGAGAAGTTATTTGAATAATTAATAGAGAGTTTAGTTGCATCCGAGCCTTTCTTTGTAGTAATCAAAATCACACCGAAAGCTGCCCGTGCTCCGTAAATAGCAGAAGATGCCGCATCCTTCAAAACAGTCACCGATTCAATATCGTTCGGATCGAGCATATTAATATCCATCTCCACGTTATCCACCAGCACCAGCGGTTTCCCATTCTTATCCAAACTGTTGACACCACGAATGTTGAAACTCATTTCTTCACCGGGTCTTCCTGAATTCCCTGTAATCTGCAAGCCGGGCATTGCCCCTTTCAAAGCGTCACTCACAGACACCACCGGACGGTCACCTAAAACATCATCCATCTTCACACTGCTCACCGCACCTGTCAGGTTCGCTTTCTTTTGTACGCCGTAACCAACAACTACTACTTCGTCTATTAACCGAGTATCTTCTTTCAAAGTTACATTGAGAGGACGTTGATCTTTCACCACCACTTCCTGTGTGGCATAGCCGATATACGATATGGATAAACGGGCATTCGGAGTAACCATCAAAGAAAAATTGCCATCCATATCCGTAATGGTACCTTCCGTAGAATCGACCACTTTCACATTTGCCCCAATCACCCCTTCACCTGTAGGATCAGTGATTCTACCTTTTAAGACAAACGCTTTTTCCTGTTCTTTCTGCGGTGTCACTGCATGGAACATAATCACCCGGGGTCCGTTCACTTCATAACTGACGTCCGTACCGGCCAGCAATTGTCCCATCACATCATTAATAGTACCGTTATTTATATTCACAGAGACTTTCCTATTCAAATCAATGTCATTATTACGAATCAGGAAAGAGTAATTGCCTTGCTTCTTTATTACTTCAATGGCTTCTTTCAAAGTAATATTATACGATTTTCCCGGAGACGTTTTTATTTCCTGAGACTTATAGCCGATATATGAAATTACGACTATCACACCATCCGGGACAGACAGAGAAAAGTTCCCCTCTAAATTTGTCACGACTCCATTAGTGGTTCCCTTTTCTACGACGCTGGCTCCAATAACCGGCTCTCCATTGGCGTCCGTCACTTTACCGGAAATTGCATTTTTCCGCTGAAAAGCCTCTTTTACTACAACATTAGGCTTGCCCGATGTTGCAAAGACAGCCGAGGGAGCAAACCCGGCAGACAGCAATAAAGCCAATAGTAACTTACAATTGTTTTTCACTTTCATGTTTTTCATGTTTTTAATTTTCCAATCACATAAAATTAACGTTAACTAAATAAATGTCATTAAATTAAGTATATCAAGTTTGGCCAAAAATGATTATATCTCCGAATCTAACGCAGTTCCTTTCTTCTATACGGGTTATTTCGAATTCCTATCGAACATGTCTTTTATTTCCTCAAAGTTTTCAATGATTGTAGGATCGAAATCTGTGCTATTCATGTATTTCAGTAATGAAACAAGCATTTGTTTTGCTACCGGTCTGTTCTCTAAATCAGATTGCAAATCGAAAGTGGCTAATACCAATTTGCCTCCATGCACTTTGCCTTCATACAAAGAAGCCAGACGGCGATTATTAGTAAAGTTATCGACCATTTCTACAATGGGAGTTCCTCCCTGTATACTATCTGTTATCATGGTTTTGGAGTTCTTATTTAAATCCCACCATTGCCAATCGGTGTGCATGTCTGTCGGAAAATCAGCCAATGCTTTATGAGCCGGATTACATAATACTCCCATTGTTCCGGCCTGATTCGGAAAATGTACCGGGCTCCAGAATACAGGTACGAATTTGCCTTCGATACCTTTCATCTTTTTCCAATCCGGATTGAAAAGGACTTTTTGCCCTTCATTCAGCCATGCCATGGCCTGATCATAATTACGGGTATATTTCACATTACCCCATTCTACTTTTTCTCCTTCAGGATAAACCCATATGTTCCATCTGTTTACATAATCTGTTCCGATTACTTTTACACACACTTCCAGTTTTGAAGCATTCTGTATGTCTGTCAAGGGTACCGATATCTCACCCAATTTTCCATTATAACCAAATTTCAATTCTCCTACTTGTATTTCACCATGCTTTACAGAACGTCCTTTATCCAGAATATCCCAATGCAGTGTTTTGTTTGTCAGAATATCGTTTCCGTAATTGCATAACTCGATCTTAGCTTGAAACATTTCATCGTTTTTATATACTGCTTTAGGAAAGCGCAATAACGGCACCACCGGTGAACAAAACTCCCGGAAGGCTTTACCGTCGATAATTCCTTTACTTTCCCAGAAGGCATTCAATAGTCCGACGAGTGCTGTTCCTTGTCCCGGAAAGTCATGTAAATCAAGTAATTGAAAACCACTGATTCCATCAGTTTTCAATGCACGCTCAATTTCTTCTTTATATAAGATTGCGGCTAACTTTCCGGAAGCCATTAAATAATCGGGTGCTTTATCAAGTAATTTCTTTTTTTCAAGATCATTCTTCACAGCCATAAAATTTAAGGGTTTCAGAACTCCGGTATATTTGGAAATCTCGGTTAAATCCGGATAAACCGAATATTGGCCTATTTCGTGCGTAATCAGAGGGACCTGTATACCTGCAACCGACTCACTGTAATCTTTATCGAATGTAGGGGATAGTTGATTGAAAACTCCCTGTCCCCGTACCCAGCCTTTATTGGTCCACTGCGTGACAAAGAAATCATCGTTTGATTCCGGCCATCCGCCATGTCCGCCTTCGAACGTAAACGAAGTTGTTACGTATAAGTGTCTGTTATCCTTTGCTTTCAATTCGTCTAACATTGCAGACAGAATGGTGAAATCTCCCTGCAATTCGTTTCCCAGGCTCCAAAGGCAAAAAGAGGGGTGATTGCCGTAATTTTTGATAATCCGGTCTGCTTCTTCTCTTAAAAAGCGTACGGCACTTGAATCCTGCCCAATTGTAAGTACCCATGCAGGAAGTTCAACCTGTAAATAAAATCCCATTTCATCTGCTGCTTCAAAAGCTGCTTCGGGAGGGCACCAGGAATGAAAACGGAGATGATTCAGCCCATATTCTTTGGCTGCGGCATATACTTTTTGCCAGCCTTCTTTATTCATTGGAGGAGTTCCGGTTAATGGGAATATGCAACACTCCAATGTACCTCTTAAGAACAAAGGTTTATTGTTCATCAACATTTTATCACCGTTTGTTTCCAATTGGCGCATACCGAAATCTTCTTTTATTTCTGATACTCTTCCATTGGCCTCCAATGTGACCGTAGCCTGATACATTTCAGGAGTAAATTCATTCCATAATATCGGGTTATCTCCCATGTTGTAAAGCAACTCAACCGATGAGGCTCCGGCTTTCACATCCATCTTTTTTACCTGCTCTTCAAGTTGTTGAGAGCCGTTTTTTGCAGATACTTTCATCGAAAGCAATGCATGTTCTGCGGCAGGTGTATTGTTTGAAAACGAAATAACGGCTTTTACCTGTTTGTTTTTTACATCGGGATATAGTTGTATGCTTTCTAAACGTATTTTTTCCATGGCCCGGACAGTCATATCTCCTAAAATACCATTCCATTTAATTTGTGTATGATCTGTATATGCATGTGCCATACCATTGGAGATATCATAACGCTTGCGATTATCGACGCGTATGGTCAGAATATGCTTTTTACCGCATGTCATATAAGGAGTCAGATTGTAGCGGTGTGGCGTGCTTAAGCTTTCTTCATGTCCTTCGACTTTCTTATTATCTACCCAAACCTGGGTATCCCACAAGGCTCGTTCCAAATCCAGAAACAGCTCTTTATCATTCCATTGGGCAGGGACCGAGATCTCTCTTGAGTACCATGCAACTCCTACGTAATTGTGCAAACGTGTGAGATATAATAACTGGGGTTTTGACAGTGTAGGTTCCAAGGCATTGAGGGTTCCAAGTCCGGCATCGTCAGTTGTACCCGGTAACTGCATGGGCGTTTCAAACAGGTTGCCTTGCCATGATTCTTTTATTCCAACATCTGTACTGTCCAGCCTGACAGTCCACTCTCCGGAAATATCCAACTGTTTCTTTTCAGAAGAACATGATGTCGACAGAATAATGATCAATAAAGAAAATAGTAGTTTTTTCATATTATTACATTTTAAATATTACAAATAGCTGATCTTTCAACATTGCAAAATAGCTAAGAAAATATAACCTTGAAAATGTAAGAAAGGACTGTTATGATGTATAAAATCTCTAATTTTAAGTGATTATATCATTGATTATCTTTAGAAATACCCTAATAACCAGTGTTTTCAGATTAATTCAATAAAAAGAGTCGAAAAATATCTCGTTTTATAATAAAGATGTATATTTGCAAAAAGAGTGTAACTATGGAACGCAAAAAAGAAGGATTTACCAATCAAAGAGCGATTGTTCTTCCTGAAGCTATAAAAAAAATATTGGTCGGTAACGAGCTGACTAATTTGTTGTATGTAACGGATATCGGGTATTATCCACATGCCACCGGACACTATCGAGCCAGAAGATATGGTTCGCAACAGCACATTCTTATATATTGCACTGAGGGAGAGGGCTGGTATAGCATTCACGGTCAAAGACAGAAAGTATGCAAAGACCAATTCTTCATTATCGAAGCGGGCTTGCCACACATTTACGCCGCTTCAGAAAACAGTCCATGGAGTATATATTGGTTGCATTTCACCGGAGAAAAAAGTCATTTGTTTAATTCATTCTACAACAAACTGCATAAAATAGATGAATCTCCCAACGCACGTATTAAAGATCGGATGCAGTTGTTCGAAGAAATTTACCAGAATCTGGAAATGGGATATAGTATTGAAAACCTGGAATATACTACACTGTGCCTGTGGCATTTTATAGCTTCCTTCAAGTTTGTTTCACAGTTTAGAGAAATTAACCGGGCCAAACAAGGAGATGTCACTCAGGAAGCGATCAGTTATATGAGAAAGAATATCGAAAAGAAACTCTCGCTGGATGATATAGCCGGCAGTGTCAACTACTCATCTTCGCATTTCGGACAAGTGTTTTTAAAGAAGTCCGGATACACTCCTTTAAATTACTTCAATCAATTGAAAATACAAAAGGCCTGTCAGTTACTTGATTTTTCAGACTTGAAAATAAAAGAAATAGCAGAACAACTTGGCTTTTATGATCAATACCATTTCTCTAAAGTATTCTATAAGCAGATAGGCGAGACACCAAGCAGTTACAAAAAAAGGAATAAAGGATAAAAAAAGAAAATACAAAAGTACAGCTGATAAATGTAGGAAAGTAGTACTTAAAGTTTGTTTATAAGGCAAATTGAGTGTATCTTAGCAGGCAAGATGTATATCTTAGCGGCCAAGATGCAAATCTTAGCCGCTAAGATGCACATCTTGCGACGCAAGATGAACTTATCGCCTAAGGGAGGCCATTTACTGAAGTAGCCGGAGCGACTTTGTCCGGCATACTTGGCAAGTTTTTACCTTTACTTCCGACAAGCCCACTCTTTATCGGTTTTCTCTATTCACCTTTTAAAAACATTGCAAGCTATGGCTGAATATCAAATGCAAGAACTGACTCTTCCCAATGAGGAAGACAAGAAAATTCTTTTCCCGCGCATGAAGCTGTCCGGGCAAGTAGACTTAAATTACATTGCTTCACACATTAATTATGCAAGTTCTTTTACCCCGGGGGATATCATCGGACTGACGAAGGCTTTGGCGCAGGCCATTGCCTATGAAATGGGGCAGGGACATTCAGTGAAAATCGACGGACTGGGTATCTTTACTCCTTCACTGGGGTTACGTGACGGAGCCGAGCGTGAGAGCGGTGAGAAAGGTGGTAAAAAACGTAATGCCATGAGCATCTGTGTAAAGAATATCAATTTTCGTGCTGACAAACAACTGATCATTGAAACAGGAGACCACTGTATGCTGGAGCGTTCGGAATGGAAGTTCAGGCACTCTTCGCAATTCTACTCAGAGCAGGAACGGCTCAAGATGGCACAAGACTATCTGGCTGTGAATCATTTTATGAAAGTGGCGGATTATTGTCGCTTGACGGGGTTGTTGCGTGACAAGGCTGCACGGGAGTTGAAACGCTGGACCAAACAACCTGAAACAGGTATTGATTATCGGGGACAGGGCTCGCATAAGATATACATGGTCCGTTCCAATTTATGAGTGTGTCCTTACAAAAAAGATAATCAGTGCATACGCATCGCGTTGCCGGGACATATCGGTATTTTTGCGGAAGAAACCTGATTCCGACTCGTCTTAAAATGACTTCATGTTATTATTGTGTGAAGTTGTTTTAGGGCAAGTAAGATACCGGACACCATTGATTGCGGATATGTATCGGACAGATTTTAAATGATCTGCTTTCTTTATAATATGCATCCGCTCTTTTCTTCTCTGTTTACGAAATATTTTTATCTCTAAATAATCACTATTTACATCCATATAAACTCTCGTATTTGCATTATATTCCATATTCTGCGTTTATTGATTTCTTTGAATTAATATATATTTGTATTTTTGATTCACTTTTATATCACAATGAAAAGAATGATTATATCGATTAAGATGTGAAGTTTTTACTCTCTATGAAATAATGATGTAATTAAATAGTGATAGGTGTGTCACTGTTTTTGGTGACAAAACTGTATTTAATATTGTTTTATGGTGGCAAATAGTGAAGCGAATAATACGTGATTGATAAATTTTGAAATATTTTTTCTGTTAAGTATTTGAAATGATAAATCTATGCGCTATATTTGCTGTTACACTAAAAGATACTAAATGAAGAATTGCTTTTATTGAAATAATGTTAACTGTGCGGCTAACGCTATTGGATCCGTTAAATAAGAATTCAATAAGAGAAAGAAAAGATATATTTGATAATAAAATTTTATAGGGGTATTACACTTACATAACAAATTACTTTATTATAGGTACAAGAATATTGGGGGAGATGCGAGGATATTACAGTAAGTCAAGCTTGACATTATTATTGCTCAAATATCAGTTGAAAAACGAGATTTATACAGGATAAGCTGCATTGGATGTTTTGTTCACTGAATAATAACCGGAATTGACGTTAATATAAAAGTTCTATATATGAAAAAAATATATCTGTTATTATCATTTCTTTCTGCATTCTTTTTGCTCTCGGCTTGCTCAGATGATACTGAGCAATGTTTATATTCTCCTAAAGTATTTGATACCGGTAATTTATTGAGTAATAAAGTAAAAGAGGAATTCTTGAATTTTGATTATCCTGCTGGAATTGTTCCGGTTCTTTTTGCGGCAGATAGCATAGAGCCCATTAAAATGGGTGCTTATGCTGACGAATGTTTTGATGCTCTTGTGGATTCAATATCTGAATCAAAAGATTTTAAACGTAGGGGAATGCTGGTACTTGTGTCCAGGAATCCGGAGCTGATTCAAATTCGTTTGGGGAGTCGGTATCGGGTTTATTGTAATATGACTGGCGCAACTTCTGGAGTCGATTACTTAAACTTGCAGAAACAAATACGGGAAAAAGGTATAGAAGAAACTCTTCCGTTGTTTTTACAAAATACATCAGTTCGCATTCAAGAGTTGAATGCTTTACCTTCGTATAAAAAATATCGAATAAATTCTGCCGTATCGGCTATTTCTACTTGCCTGGAATACATAGGAACTCCCTCGGAGAACTTTTATGGAAAATGTGTTTTAACTCCTATCCTGAAGACAACGTCATTGGGGTACTATGTTTTTAAATCTTGGCTGCTGACCTTCATGTTTGTATGTCTGATAATGCTTTTGTGTCGTTGGGCATTGTTTTTAGTAGTGAAGCGTTTATTGCAGAAACATGTTATAGGTCTTATTTGGTCTCAAAAGATTATCAATTGGGGATTAGGATTGTTGTTTTCTATTTCAGCAGCGGCTTCGGCTATTATTTTATCCAGCGGACGTATGGAAGATGCGATTGCATTACAGGCCATCGGAGTTCCTTTTATAGAAAATCTTCAGATAGCGGCTGCCGATTATGTGTTGAAAACATCTTTTGTGGCTGCGTTCTTTTTTGTGTTGATGTATGCTTTGAAACGTAATATAGTATCAGATATATTTTTATATAGCCTCTTGGAACCAGAGAAGCAACAGGCTATTTATCATAATTTGAGTGATGCTCAAAAGACTACTTTGGTTATAGGGCATGAAGCGGATCTCAGCAAAGTTGAAGAAAGTTCTGAACCATATTCCGAATTATTCACTTCTCGTGTTTCCCAACGGGAAACCATGACTATTGTTTCGTTGGCGATGGCAGCTTTATTTTTGATTCCGCGTCCATTGATAATTATGGGCATTGCTTTAACCATTTATCCTTTGGCCGGACAATGTGTGAAGATCTATCATGTTGTAAGTAATAATACACTTCCTGAACAAATAAAAAGAGATAGGAGGACATCATTAATAACTAATTTGCTTATCATTTTTATTATAGCTTTTATTACTGTTTTGATGGGATTGTTTTTTAATCCTATGCCGGATAAAAAAGAGATTGATTTAAATGAGGCAAGAACCGAACTGGTCACATCGGATAGGCTTGAGGGGAATTATACCGTTAGTAAATCTATTGCCGGACAGGTTCAGGTATCCAGTGGAATTATAAAAAAAATAAAAAATGGTGCGTTTCAATTATTGATAACCGGCAAGTCTTCACCTAAAGTGTACAAACTTGGTTTTGACGCTGATGAAATGATATTTGTTTCTGAGGAATTGGGTAATGGGATCATTCATTATGACAAAGATTTGGATAAAATTAAAGTTGTATTTACTATAAATGAACATACGACATGGACAATTTCAAAATGATTTATTCGATTCCATTTCTGTTTTTTACTTTTGTATCTTGTAGTAACTCGTCAACAGAAATGGTTGCTAAAAGTAAGTATGATGCTCAAATTGCTGAGTATAAAGAGTTAAATGAACAGCAAGCTGCTGTTATAGAAGATAACTTAGAGAAAAGTAAGATCATCAATAATGTAGTGACAGAGTTGAACCAAATAGCCGGGAATACGCAATCTTTACGTGTGAATGTAGAACATGGGGTCGGAGAACTAAGCCAGGCTGAAGAGATTAACCGGAAACTCCAGATTTTGAAGAAACGATTGACCGCTGTCGAGGGGAAGCGTAGTGACAGCAGTAAGAATCTGTTGGCAACGATGGATAACCTGAAGAGTATTATAGAACAAAAAGAAATTGAAATAAATAATCTCAAACAAGAGATTGCGAATCAACAACAGACCATTGCTAATCAGAAAAACACAATAGCTAATCAGCAGGTAACGATTGATGCCCAAAGTCAGGAGCTGATGGCTAAACAACAGGAAATGTGGTATAAATTAGGTGTTGAACTGCATTCAGTTGTAGAAGAATTGCCAAAAGTGAAAGGCAGGAAGGATAAGCGAAACATTAAAAACACCAGATATTATATTCTTAACAAAGCAAAAGAGTGCTTTGAGCATGCTGCACAATTGGGACATTCGCTCGCAAGTTCGAAAGCCCGGCAGATAGAAGGTGAGATGAGCAGGTTATAATACGTGATTTTATTGTTTTTCTGTTTTTAATTAGTAGAAAACATTAATTTTGCATTCGATTTAAATCCGATTCGAATGTCACAACTTCCAACGTTAATAGCCGACCTCGCTCTGATTTTGATTTGTGCCGGTGTTATGACTTTGTTATTCAAGAAACTGAAGCAACCACTTGTGCTGGGTTATGTCGTTGCCGGTTTTCTTGCCAGTCCACACATGCCTTATACGCCTTCGGTGATGGATACAGCCAATATTAAAACCTGGGCGGATATTGGAGTCATCTTTTTGCTTTTTGCCCTTGGACTGGAATTCAGTTTTAAAAAGATAGTGAAGGTTGGAGGTACGGCTGTCATTGCTGCCTGTACCATTATCTTCTGTATGATTCTGTTGGGGGTTGCTGTCGGGATGGGCTTTGGTTGGCAGCGTATGGACAGTCTGTTTCTGGGCGGGATGATTGCTATGTCTTCTACTACCATCATCTACAAAGCGTTTGATGATTTGGGGTTGCGGAAGAAACAATTTACCGGTTTGGTGCTCAGTATTCTGATTCTTGAAGATATACTTGCCATTGTGTTGATGGTGATGCTTTCAACGATGGCTGTCAGCAATAATTTTGAGGGAACAGAGATGTTGAGCAGTATCGGTAAACTACTTTTTTTCCTTATTCTTTGGTTTGTGGTAGGTATTTATGCCATACCCGAATTTCTGAAACGTTGTCGGAAATTGATGAGTGAAGAAACATTGCTGATTGTTTCTCTGGCTCTCTGTTTCGGTATGGTGGCTATCGCTGCCAATACGGGCTTTTCTGCTGCATTCGGTGCCTTTATTATGGGGTCTATTCTTGCCGAAACAATTGAGGCCGAATCTATTGACCGATTGGTGAAACCTGTGAAGGATTTGTTTGGAGCTATCTTCTTCGTATCAGTGGGAATGATGGTAGATCCTGCAATGATTGTTGAATATGCAGTTCCAATTATAGCTATTACATTGGCAGTAATCTTGGGTCAGGCTTTTTTCGGCACAATGGGCGTTATGCTGGCGGGACAACCTTTAAAGACAGCCATGCAGTGTGGTTTTAGCTTGACACAGATAGGGGAGTTTGCTTTTATTATCGCTTCTCTCGGTTTGTCCTTGCATGTGACAAGTGATTTTTTATATCCGATCGTAGTTGCTGTTTCTGTTATCACCACATTTCTGACTCCTTATATGATCCGTGTTGCCGAGCCGGCTTCAAATTTTGTAGACCGTAAGTTGCCCGAGTCGTGGCGACGTTTCCTGATGCGGTATACTAACGGTTCCCGGACCGTCAATCATGAAAGCCTTTGGCGGAAATTACTGTTTGCCTTGGCACGGATTCTGGTGGTTTACTCCATTGTCAGTATTTCTGTGATTACCCTTTCATTTCGTTTTGTGGTGCCCTTGTTTCGTGAACATCTTCCGGGTATCTGGGGACCACTGGCGGGAGCTGTTTTTACTATTTTGTGTATATCTCCTTTCCTGCGGGCCATTATGGTGAAGAAAAACCATTCGGCAGAATTCATGACTTTGTGGAATGACAACCGTGTCAACCGGGGACCTTTGGTTTCTACGATTGTGTTTCGTGTAGCTGTTTCCGTTCTGTTTGTCATGTTCGTGATTACCCGTCTTTTTAAAGCGTCTGTCGGATTGATGTTCGGAGTTGCCTTGTTGCTGGTAATCCTGATGGTTCTTTCACGGCAGCTGAAGAAACAATCTATTTTGATAGAACGTAAATTTTTTCAAAATCTCCGTTCCCGTGATATGCGTGCCGAATACTTGGGGGAGAAAAAGCCGGCTTATGCCGGGCGTTTGTTGTCGAGAGATTTACACCTGACCGATTTTGAAATTCCCGGAGAATCGGCTTGGGCCGGAAAAACATTGCTTGAGCTGAATTTGGGCAAAAAGTATGGAGTGCATGTTGTTTCTATTCTACGGGGAAAGCGTCGGATTAACATTCCGGGAGGTTCTGTCCGTTTATTCCCGATGGATAAGATACAGGTTATTGGTACTGATGATCAGTTAAATACATTTGCAGAGGAAATGTCTCATGTTTCTGTCATTGATTGGGATGTGTTTGAGAAAAGTGAAATGACATTGAAACAATTGTTGATTGATACTGATTCTGCTTTTCTGGGCAAAACGTTGCGTGAATCAGGTATCCGGGATAAGTACCATTGCCTGATAGCCGGTGTGGAGCGGGGAGGAGAGGCTTTGATGACTCCTGACGTAAATATTCCTTTTGAAGAAGGAGATGTGGTATGGGTGGTAGGTGAGAATGAAGATGTATACCGGTTAATAGGGCAAAATTGTGATAGAAAACGTTAACAGGATACTGGCATATCATAAAAAAATGCGATATTTGCGAAATGATTCAGATAGAGACTATACTTGATATACTTGTTAAAGGATTCGTGATTGGCATTGTGGTTTCTGCACCGCTGGGGCCTGTAGGTGTCCTTTGTATTCAGCGTACTTTGAATAAAGGACGCTGGTACGGATTCGTTACCGGTCTGGGTGCTTCGTTGAGTGATATTGCTTATGCCCTTCTAACGGGATATGGCATGAGTTTCGTGTTCGATTATATCAATAAGAATATTTTTTATCTACAGCTTCTCGGAAGCATTATGCTATTGGTTTTTGGTATATATACATTCCGTAGCAACCCGGTACAATCCATCCGTCCGGTATCAGCCAATAAAGGTTCTTATTTCCACAATTTCATCACCGCTTTTGCGGTTACACTTTCAAACCCTCTTATAATTTTCCTTTTCATCGGTTTGTTTGCCCGTTTTGCATTTGTGCAACCCGGTGTGTTGGTTTTTGAAGAGATAACCGGTTATCTGGCCATAGCTCTCGGAGCATTGGCATGGTGGTTCGGAATTACTTTCTTTGTCAATAAAGTGCGGACACGATTCAATTTGCGTGGCATCTGGATTCTGAACCGGGTGATCGGAAGTATTGTGATGGCTGTGTCTGTGTTTGGATTGATATTCACTCTGTTGGGGGAATCTATCTATTAATGTAGGAGAAAAGAAAGAAGATGAAAATAGCGCAACAACTGAAAGAAAAGAATATTGCCGAGTACCTTATATATATGTGGCAGGTAGAAGA
>ENA-OPAG01000812-OPAG01000812.1-human-gut-metagenome-genome-assembly--contig:-NODE-812-length-17724-cov-3.462675_pt1 | contig 17724 bp, 25 predicted proteins | sample MGYA00241053_ERZ501422 | MGnify/ENA primary metagenome ERZ501422 (study PRJEB25962, sample SAMEA2042619) | human gut metagenome | biome: human gut; feature: human-associated habitat; material: faeces... | reverse complement strand
CCGAAGCGGCCGTAAAGAATGCATTGAAGAAATGATTGATATTTGGGGCGAAGAGAAAGTTGCTATGTGGTGTGAAATGACGGCGTACAAGTATAAATACCGCATAGGTCTTAAGGATAATCCAATACAGGAACAGGGGAAGATTGATTGGTATGAAAATAAAGCGAGGGAATTAAAAGCAAGCCTTAACAGTCCGCACTAAAGAACTGATAATGAGGCCGGTGTGGAATAAAAGCTGAGAATACACACCATTTAGGGCTATCGCCAAGCGGTAAGGCACAGGATTTGATTCCTGTATTCGTGGGTTCAAATCCCACTAGTCCTGTGTGGAATCACTTTTGATTTCACCTTTGTGTTACACTTTTCTTTTTGCATGTGTGTAATACTCCTTTCTTCCTTCATAGCGAGAGCTGTTAAGGGGCGTCAAAAACCCCGTGAAGGTTTTGTGAAAATCAACCTGTACCACCCAGCCGTAAAAGGCGGCAACAATGTACTCCTTTGCAAAAGTAACAACTAGGGCTGATAGGGTGCAACTCCCTATTGGTTCTATCGGGTTCACGATTAACCCAAAAATCACAGCCTAATGGCTAAATCGTTGTAAAAATGTGATACTGAGAAGTATCAGCAGAATAAAGAGGGTTAGCGCCTCGCTTCTCAGTTAAGCCGATATGGGATAATGGTATTCCAATAGCTTGCTAAGCTATCCAACAGAAATGTTATGTAGGTTCGATTCCTACTGTCGGCGTTAGTCAGCATAATACTGACTGTTGATGTGTATACAAATGGGTAAGTAACGGATGGCTAGGAGACAGGCATATGGATTAAAAACATTTGGGTTATGCCTATGGGTTCGATTCCCTCCAACGTAAAGAGTGCACGCTTTATGTGTGGTTCAAATCCACACCACATCAATAACTTTCGGCTGTGAACGAAGGCATTGTCGGAAACGGTATAACAAAGTCCGTCTAAGTGAGACAAAGGTAGCGACAAAAGTCACTTACATTGCGGATGAATTGCTACTTCGTCTGCAATAGCGGATAGTAGTTCAGTTGGGAGTAACACTTGATTTATTCAAGTAGTCACAGGTTCAAGTCCTGTCTATCCGATTACTAAAATTAAGGATACAGAAAATGATGTAAAACAGACAAGGAGCAATATTTATGGCACAAGGCGTACACGCACTAAACAAGGAAAAATTTTATGAGGCAATGGATTTGTATGTAACAGGCAGAATCAAACAAGAAGAAGCGGCAAAGATAGTAGGGTGCAGCGTGCGTACATTTAGAAAATATGCACGCAAGATTTATGGCGGCGAGGAATTACCAGATAATTTATGGGGAAAGAATGACGATTGAGAGAATTGTTAATCGCTGGATAAGACGCAAGACAAAGAATTTGTGAAAAGCAAATTACAGGAAGTCGTTGACTATATCAGAGATAACTATGATTTGAATATATTTACGAAGATTTGAGGTGCAATATGAAAGATTGCTCAATTTGCAAATATTGTGATGAAGATTTTGATTTTGATGAAAAAACAGGAGAAGAATATCCGGTTTATGAATGCCAAAAAGGGAATGACACATCACTTGACTATGAGTGCAAGGATTTTAAGAAATACAAGCCTCGAAAATATAAAGAGAAAAATACCGAATGCGATATATGCGAATACAGAGAAAAATGTGCAAAATATAGTTCTGGGATAGACTGCACAACCTACAGAGATACAAAAACACATATTATTTATCCACAAGACAAATGTATTAAAAGAGCTTATAATTGCACAGATTTTAATAATAGCTTAGAACGTGGACATGTTGACATAGACCAATGGTTTAGAACTGCTAATATGCCTACAAATGAAGAAATAAAAGCATTTAAAAGGGCAAAAGAACTAGGCGTTGAGATACCTAAAGATATTGAAAACCATTTCAAAGAATATGGGATTGAGGTGTAATATGTGTGAATTTTGTGAAAGAGGAAAACCTTTGGCTATTGGAAAGACGAACGATTATGGACTTGCAATACAATATCCGAACAAAATTATTGCATTTGGATACGATGTTCACGGAGCTGGTAGTAACGGATTGGTTAAAAAATCAATTATTGCCCTATCTGCGGCAGAAAGATGGTGTAGCGGTGAATCTTGCAGAAGCAAAGGAAAAATATTATCCAACATACAAATATGCACTTGTTAGTGTCAAAAGCAATAAACCACATTCGCTTTATGTTGATAGAAAAACAGCCGAAGAAGAAAGATGCGATTTATGGAAATGTTATGGTGCTGTGCTGATTGTTGTTGATTTGTCAGAGGTGGAAAAAATGAAAGAGACTATTTTATATATTTCAAAATCGGAACAGGATATACGAAGTTTTCTGAAATATCTTCAATCAAAACTAAAAGCAGAACAAAAGGAATGTACCCTAGATGAAAAACACGATATTTTAAAAGTGCCAAAATATTACGATATTGTCGGAAAAAGCATTTACGGCAACAGACTTGGGGTAGGCTATGGATATTGCAAATATTATTGTTTTTCGGGAGCGTATGATAGAAATAAATACAGCAACACAGAAAATGAAAAACTTAAAGATATTCTTATGCACACAAGAGAGGGTGCGGAGAGAATATCAGAGCTTGATATTTTATGCATGCTAGGGTTGGCTTAAAAGGCGGTGGAAGAATGAATAAATTATTACAAAATAAACTTTTTCAGAAACCTACAGATTGTAAATATTGCGGAATGTTAAGTTGCGGAATGCTTGGCGCGACTTACACATGCGTGAATGAGAAAAGTAATTGTTATTTAGTTTACCCAGTTATATGCCCTAAGGAGTGCAGATTTTATGAAAGAGACAAGCCTATATAGCATGAAGCACTTTGAAATAAATAATATATCTTTCGATGTTGGTTACGGAGAGCAATATGCTATTGATGTTACAAATGAACGATTAGACATTGTTGGTATGCAGGTACTTGGTAGAAAACCTATAAGAATGGTCGAAAAGGATTATGTGAGAAATGGCATAATAATTAAGGCACTTGAATACATAACTTGCAATAATTGGAGAAAAAGACACGGACTGCCAATGTTAAAACACTATTCACACAAAACAGAATAGTCAATAACGGATTTTTATTTGATAAGTGAGGGATTTTATGAAACATCAAAAAGAATGGCGCACTTGCGACAGGTGCGGTGCTGAAATTGAAAAAGGCATACTGTGTGGAAATTTGATTACACAGAACAGCACTTTTAATACTGTATACGACTTGTGCCCTAAGTGTATGGAAGATTTTGAGAGGTTTATGAGAAATGACCGTTAATATGGGAACCCAAACCTATGAAATGAGCCACAAGCAGGCAAAAGCTATTCTTGGAACGGCTAAGAAACTTGCAAATTGCAACATATACGGCATTGAAAAAGGCAATGTGGTGATTATGCTGAATGAAAAGTATGAGGACGATATGAGCTTTAAAAAAGCCGTAGAGGAGTATAAAAAGAAAGGGTTCAAGGTGCATTGGAAATGAAGAAAATACCAACATTGTTTGAGAGAGTATATGAAAATCATAAAATCGTAGACATACTTCCGAGTGTTACCAAAGGCATGGAGTGGGTGCTTGAAGGGAAAGGCATAGCAACCTTAAAAGTTGATGGCTCATGTTGTGCGATCATAAACGGAGAATTTTATAAGCGGTATGATGCGAAAAAGGGTAAACAAATTCCGGAAGGTGCTATTAAGTGTCAAGAAGAACCAGATCCAATAACCGGTCACTTGCCATATTGGGTGAAGGTTGACGAAAATAAACCAGAAGATAAATGGTTTATGGAAGCATACAAGAACGCTATTGATGCTGGAAAAATTGAAACCACTAATAGCGGATTAGCGAGCGGAAAAATAAGCGAACACAGAGAGTTTATTTTTCCCAAAATGCAAGATGGCACTTATGAAGCGATTGGAGTTCATTTTCAAGGAAATCCATATAATTTACGATCTGATACGATAGTAAAACACGGAACGATAATCATAAATGTTGAAAGAACATTTGATGGAATTAAGAAATATCTGTCAGATCATTATATTGAGGGCATTGTATTTTGGCTTGATGGAGAACCAAGATGCAAAATCAAGCGTTCTGACTTTGGATTTGAGTGGGGAAATAAGAAATGAAAACACTAATTGATTTTATCAAAAATTTAAAATCTTTTTATCGGTTTTATAAAGATTATAAATATAACGGTGCTGAATGTGAGTTTATTATCGAGAATTATCAAGAAGTTTTATGTAGCCGAACGAAAACAATGAGCAAACCGACTTATTATGCGAGTGCTGTTATTGATGAAATAGATAAGTGGTATGAAGATTCATGGAAATCCATGTACAAATGCGAACCTATTGAAGTTACAAAAGAAAAAATCAAGATAATATCCGATGGCAAAACCGCACAAATATTTATTGACGGTAAAAAAGTAAGATGTACGGACATGGAGTTACATTTTATCGGTCATTCAAACCAAAGCCCAATGATTAAAGTTAATGCACGATGGCATAAAACGGATGAAAACGGAAATACAATTCTGAATGAGGACAAAACCGCCATATTAACAGAGGGCATTAAAATAAATTGCTGATTATCAGCGGAAAGGGGAACATATTATGGCTGATTTGAAAATATTTACAGAAAATATAGAACATGAAGCATTAAATCAGATATATACGCTTGTAAAACAGCCAGCATTTTCGGATTGCAAGATAAGAATTATGCCAGATGTTCATGCAGGAGCAGGGTGTGTTATCGGGTTTACTGCTGATTTAGGAGAAAAAGTAATACCGAACATTGTTGGAGTTGACATAGGCTGTGGGATGCTTACTACAAACTTGGGAAATATTCATATTGATTTTGAGAGATTAGATAACGTCATTAGAAAATATGTTCCAAGTGGTAGAAAAGTTCATGAAGAAGAAAACTTATCTGTTGCAAGTGATATTATTGAAAAATTGAATTGCAAGGAACAGTTGAAAAATATAAATTGGTTGAAAAGAAGTTGTGGCACGCTGGGAGGTGGCAATCATTTTATCGAAGTTGATAACGATAGCAATAATAATAAATATCTTATTATTCATTCGGGAAGCAGGAATGTCGGAAAGCAAGTTGCAGAAATATATCAGCAAATGGCGATTGACGATATTTCGGGAAAATCAAACTTTAAACAAGATAGCAAGAAATTGATTGCTGAATACAAAAAATGTAAAAGAGAAAGAGAAATCAGCAAGGCTATCAAAGAATTAAAGCAGTCCTACGAAGCAAATACAACTAAAATCCCTAGAGAGTTATCATATCTTGTTGGAAAACATAGAGAAATGTATTTGCACGATATGAAATTATGTCAAGAGTTTGCGAAAATTAACAGAAGAGCCATTCAGAGCATTATTTGTTACTATATGGGCTGGAAAGTTACAAAAGAAACGGAACGATTTCAAACAATTCACAACTACATTGAACACGATACAAATATTGTTCGTAAAGGTGCTATTTCTGCAAAAACGGGGGAAAAGGTACTAATACCAATAAACATGCGTGACGGTTGCATTTTGGGAATTGGCAAAGGAAATGAAGATTGGAATTATTCAGCACCGCATGGAGCAGGGCGAACAATGAGCAGGTCAAAAGCAAAAGAAAGCATTTTGCTAGAAGAGTATCAAAAAGCAATGGATGGAATATTTACAACATCCGTAAATACATCTACGATTGATGAAAGCCCTATGGCATATAAAACAATGGATGAAATAATTGGAAATATAAAAGATACTGTTGAAATAGTTGACATTATAAAACCGATTTACAATTTCAAAGCAAACGAATAAAAACAATTACCGGCTAACAAATGGAGTTAGTCGCTACCCTAAAACAGTTATAGGCAGAGGTCTATAAGCACCTTTGCTTTTTAAAAGTGGAGGTGCTTTTCTTATGGCTAGTCAGAGCCTAATTTCCACAATCAATGGATATGAAAAATATATAGAAAAAAGAGGCGTAGATGAATCTGTAATAAACGCTTACGTAGAAGCTTCAAATGTGGCTATAAATGGTGAAAAGGATATTTTGTATGGCTTACAGCTCACAAACCGCTCTAAAGGTATTATAGAGCGTTTCTGCATGGAACATTCGGGCGGTACGATATGGGATTTGGATTATTACCATTTTCAACACGAAACAGACCCTTACGCTTTGCTTGATAAATATTTTGAGATATTTTTACTTGAATCTCGTTATAAGTTCGAGAGTTTTATGATTTACATGGAAAAAAACAGACCACCATGGGAAAGATTCTATTTACCAAGAAGAAATCCGTTAAGCAAAGTCGCACAGCTTATTCAAGATTTGTACGATGACAAACTTGACGAGGGTATGGTATTTTGCCCGGGGCGTATTGGAAAGACACAAATTGTTAAAATGGGTAATTTGTGGTTCGGCTCAAACAGGCCCGAGAGGTCAAATCTATATTCGGCATATTCCGACAAAATAACCGGAGGATTTTACGACGGAATATTAGAAATGGTAAATGACCCAACTTACACCTACAAGGAAATCTACCCAGAAATTGTTGAGAAAAAGGTTATTACAGACGGAAAAGACCTTACGATAGACTTTCGCCGTAAAAAAACATACCCAACATTCACCATGCGTTCTATATACGGAACATTGAACGGAGCATGTGATTGTGATGGATTAGGGGTATATGATGATTTGTTTAGCGGTATTGACGAAGCGTTAAGTGAGGACAGACAGAGAACTGTTTGGGGCAAGTTTGATAATAATTTCATACCAAGAATTAAGCCGGGCAAAGCAAAACTGCTTGGAATAGGCACCAGATGGGCTCCAAAAGATGTGCAAGGTCGCAGATTAGACTTACTTCTTAGTGATTCTGAGTATTCAGACATAAGACATAGAGAAATTATAATACCGGCTCTTAATGAAAACAACGAGAGCAACTTTGACTATCCTTATAAGTTGGGCTACACAACGCTTGATTATAAGCGCAGAATGGCTTCATTTGAGAATAATGATGATTTGGCATCATGGTTCGCCCAATATCAGCAAGAGCCTATTGAACGAAAAGGGCAGATGTTTAATGTTGATAATATGAATTTCTTTGACCCAGCAGAATTAGATGGTATTAGACCAGACAAGATATTTGCTGCAAATGACCCGGCATATGGCGGTGGAGACTTTGTGTCAATGCCGATTTGCTATGAAATTGACGGAGAACATTATGTCTTTGATGCTGTATATAACGATGGTGATAAGGATATAACAATTCCTGAAGTAACAAGCAGAATGGAAAGTCACTTAGATAAATTCCCAAATAAAACAGCAGAAGTACATTTTGAGGAAACGAAATCAACATCAGGATACCGCTTGGCGTGTGAAGATATATGGAAAAAAGATGGCTACCCTGTATTAACAAGCCACGACCCGGCTGATAACAAAACGGCAAAAATGGACAGAATTAAAAATCATGCGCCGGATATCAGGAGATTACATTTTGTAAAGCTTGAAAGACAAAGCAAGGAATACAGAAAGTATTTTCAAAACATTCTTTCTTGCACATATGAAGGAAAAATGAAGCATGATGATGGCGTAGATTCAACAGCACAGCTATGCGATATGATTTATAGCGGCAAAAAAAGGCATAGGACAGTAATTATGTCAAGCCCAATATAAACAGGAGGGTATTTATGGTAACAAAGGAAGTTTTATCACAGTATTCAGACCTGCAAGAAGAGGTAAAAGAAGTAAGGCTAAAGATAGAACGGCTTGAAAAAGATATAAGTAAAATTGAAGCCGGAGAAATGGTTATAGATTCTGTCAGTGGCGGCAATGGCGGTAAACAGCATTTTAAGATTGAAGGCATACCATTTCCAGAGTACAGCAGAAAGAAAACACTTCTCTATGCAAGAAAAGCCACATTGCAGTTGTTGGAAGATGATTTACTTGAAAAAACCAATGAGGTTGAGCAATTTATTGCAAGTGTTGATGATAGCAGAATGAGAAGAATAATTAATCTTAGATTTTTAGAAAATAAGACTTGGATTCAGATAGCACACATTATAGGCGGCAATTCTGAAAGCAGCGTAAAAATGGCTTTTCAAAGATTTATTGAAAAAAATTAAAAGTTGTTACGATTGTGACGAAAAAATCTTGTATTATTATAATGAGCAAAGCAAAATCCATAACATCACGATTCTTTATTAAAAAGCACCGCTACTTAATTGTGGCGGTGCTTTTGCTATGCAATGAGGTGGAAATATGATTTTTTACACGAATAAAGACAAATCAATAATATGTCCATATTGCCGCAAATTTTTAACAAAAGCAGATAAGCGTGACCCACATATGCACAAGCTTGTTTGCAAGCACTGTGGCAAATGGATTCATTTTATACCAAAAAATGACTATTTTGAAGTTAAGAAAAAGCCAGAACGCAAATGTTCAAGCGGCATGACGTTTTATTAGAGGTGTAGACAATGCAGGCAGGAAGAATTGCTATTTACACAGGTGTGAAAGAAATAACGCCTGACAATATAATACCAATTTTGCGTGAAGCAATTTTGGAACATGATATTAATTCCAACAGAATACAGTTTCTTCTTGATTATGATGCAGGAATACAGCCGATAGTTAGGAAGAACCCAAAGACTTACAGACCAGACATTGACTGCGAGTGTTGCGATAATGTGGCTAATGAGGTTACCGAGTTCTGCCTCGGGTTCAAGTGGGGGAACCCTATAACACTTGTTCAAAATGGCGATAATGAGGATTCCAACCTCACAGAAGCTATAGCAGAATTAAACAGTTGCTACGAATCGCAGAACGCAAGGCAGAAACAACAGGAACTTGCGAGATATGTTGAAATCGGTGGTGTTGGATATGTCCTTATTGATGTGAATACAGAATATGAGGACGGAGAAAGCTATTTCACATACGATGTTTTGGACCCAAGAACAACATTTGTTGTAAGGTCAACAGCTTATAGTGATAAAAGGGTTATTCTTGCAGGCACTTATATCAAAGACAAACATAGCGGTGCAAGATATTACACCTGTTTTACAAAAGATATTCGCTATGAAGTTACGGATGGGATAAAAATCACTAACGGACCAGAAAAAGGAAAAACAAAATGGGGATTTTTAGAGAGAAGCGGAGAAGAAAATCCACTGCATAAAATTCCTATTATCGAATACACAAGGTCATTTGATAGAATGGGTTGTTTTGAACGGCAAATATCTGAAATGGATAACTTAAACTTACTCATTTCAGATTTTACTAATGATGTTGAACAGAACACGCAGGCAGTGTGGCACACAAATGATGTTGACTTTCCGGTTGAACAGGAAACAACAGTTGATAAAGATGGAACACCACACATTACTGAAAAAGTGAGAAAGCCAAAATCTGGAGAATGGATGCAGACCTATACATCAGCAGATGGCAAAACTCCAATAGTTGAGCCACTTGCAATCAATTACGATTACACAGGTATGCTTAATAATATCCAATCAAGGCGGCAGATAATCTTACAGAAATGCAATGTACCACAACGAAATGATAATAGCGGTGGCAGTACAGGAGTTGCAATGTCAGACGCTACAGGATGGTCGCAAGCTGAAACAGCGGCGGCAAAGCAACAGTTGATTACAGATGGCTGCAAAATGGAAGAGATAAAAGTTGTTCTTGCAGCTATTAAGCTGTCAAACAATGTTAATAGCAGTAATCCATTACTTAAATTAAGGGCAAGAGATGTAAAACCTAACATTAAGCGACAGAAAACTTATGAAATGTCAACCAAGGTTAATGCTATGGCGACATTGATAAGCCACGGATTTAGCCTTAAAGATACAGTTGATGCAATTCCATTCTTTGATGACCCTAACGATGTTGTAGCGAGAAGCGGAGAAATGGTTAAGGCATATCAAGACAGCATAATTAACAAAGATACACAGAATCAAGCAGAGGGTGGAGATGACGAACAACCACCTAATAAAGACCGCACAATGCAAGACTTATCAGACCAGACAGAAAATAGTCCAATCATAGACAAGAGCAGAACAGATAAATAATCGATATTGAGCCACAGGGTAAAAAATGCCTTGTGGCTTTTTATATGCCCTAGAGAAAGGGCAATACAAATATCGCAAGAAGTTGAGAGAACAACAAAAAACGCAGAAAGCAGAGGTAAAGAAATTATGGCAGATGTAACTAACACAACAACAGAACCAACAACTAATAATGAGCCACAGAATGAAGAGCAGACACCTAGCGTGGAAGAACTTATGGCACAGCTTGCTAGTGAAAGAGCTGAAAAAGAGAAGTATAAGAACGCTTCCGATAAAGCCAGTTCAGAAGCAGCTAAGTACAAGAAAGAACTTCGCTCCAAGCAGACAGCAGAAGAACAGGAAGCGGAAGCAAAGGCGGAAGCTGAAAAGTTGCAGGCTGAAAAGTTCGAGAACATGAGCAAAGAGCTTAATCATATGAAAGCTGTTAATGCTTATCAGAAAGTTATAGGTGATGGAAAGGATATTGATTCTTTGATTGAGGCAGTTGCAGATGCAGACCATAGCCTTATAGCAACTGTAATTGCCAATGAAGTGCAAAGACAGGTTAAAGAAGCTAAGGCAGAGTGGCTTAAATCAAGACCGGCTATTAATGCGGGCGGTGGAGAAGAAAGCACGATAACGCAGGAACAGTTTAACAAGATGAATTACCACGAAAGAGTGGAGTTCAAAAATAAGAATCCAGAGCTTTATAAGAAGTTCACAGAGTAGAAAAACGGAGGTAAATAAACTATGCCACAGACTAAGTTAGCAAATTTAGTAGACCCACAGGTAATGGCTGATATGGTATCAGCTAAGTTGCCAAAGAAGATTAAGTTCTCGCCTATCGCAAGAGTTGATACAACACTTGTAGGCAGACCGGGAAGCACAATCGTTGTGCCAAAGTATGCTTATATTGGTGACGCAGAAGATGTAGCAGAAGGTGTTGCTATGGGTACAACAGTACTTACAACATCTACAACAGAAGCAAAGGTTAAGAAAGCAGGTAAGGCAGTAGAACTTACAGACGAATCAGTGTTATCTGGTTATGGCGACCCACTTGGTACAGCTATCAATCAGATTGCTATGTCAATCGCTGCAAAGGTTGATAATGACAGCTATGACGCACTTTGCACAGCACCTATTGATTACGATGGAACAGCGGCACCTATCAGCTATTCAGCAGTTGTAGCAGCTAATAGCAAATTTGATGATGAATCAGATTCATCACTTGCAAAGATATTGTTCATTAATCCGGCGCAGGAAGCCACATTACTTAATGACGATGATTTCAAGAGCAATGACAAGTACCCACTTAATGTAATTATGAATGGCACTATCGGTTCTATCGCAGGAGCACAGGTTGTTAAGTCTAAGAAAGTTAAGCTGATTAAGTATGAGCTTGATGATTTAACAGGAACAATCAATGTTGTAGCTGATACAACAAGCGAGGATGCAACTAATGTTCATCTTGACACAGCACTTGCACATACGCTCAAGTCAAAGGACAAGGAAATCAAGGTAGGCAGCAAGTTAAAGGCTGTTACAACAGAATATTACGCTTGCCCTATCGTTATCGTATCAGTAGAAGACCCTAACGAGGACACAGGTGCAGATGGCGTGTCAGAGGAAGAGAACGCACTTACAATCTATATGAAGAGAAGCGTTGAGATTGAATCAGACAGAGATATTCTTGCAAAGACAACTGTTATCTCTGGTGATGAACATTATACAGCAGTCTTAAGCAATGATTCAAAGGTTGTTCTTGCTAAGTTTGGAAAGTAAGAGGTGTTTATATGTTATTAAGACGACATAAAATCAACGCCGCAAAGCAGAGCGAAGAAGTAACAGCAGATAATGTAAGACAGGAAGCTGTTTATGGAGATGAGCTTAAGTATGAGGAAGAGCAGGACAAGTTCCCTGCTCAACCTACAAGCGATTACACAAAGACAGCTATTAAGCGTATGCCAACAGCGGACTTGCAGACACTTGCCTTAGAACAAGGTATTGAGAACGCAATGGAGCTTACAGGAGCAGAGCTTAAAGAACTGTTAATTGAGAAATTAGGATTATAGGAGCTGAATTATGGAATACACCACATTAGAGCAAGTCAAAATCAGACTTAAACAATTTCATATTGATACAGTCGCAAATGATGATGAAACAACATCTGATGTGGTAGTGTTCGATAACAAAGAAGATAATCCGGTAATCGAACAGCTTATTAAACAAGCTACAGAAGATGTAAAGGCAAGAAGAAATTACCCTGACAGCTACACAGATGAAATGATAACCGAGGACTTGAAGAAATTTGAGAGCGTTATCGTTAATCTGGCTATCTACGACCATTCACAGGCAGGCGAAAACTTTATGTCTGCCTTAAGTGAGGGCGGTGTCAACAGAACTTGGAGAAATAGAGACAGCTTATTTGTTGGGGTATTTCCGTTTGCTAAAGTGTTATAAGTGAAAGAAGATTGTGCGTTACCATGTTACTGATGTCGGCAATATGGTAGCAGGCGGCACACATTAAGGGTGGTGGGCGGTGTGCCATATTTTAATCGCAGGAGATATAAAATGGAAGAAATTTTATTACAGACTTACACCATAGCATTACCAATATTGCTTGGTTACATAGTTTGGCTTCTGAAACAGCAGAAAAAAGATAAGGACGCCAATAGCAAAGGTACAATGCTGCTTTTGCGAGTACAACTTATCGAATACCATGATAAGTACATGAAGCTTGGTGAAATTCCATCTTATGCGTATGACAACTTCATTGAGATGTACAACGCATATCACGCATTGGGTGGCAATGGCATGGTAACTAAGATGTATAACGAAATACAAGCATTACATTTAGGCAAGGCAGGAGGTAAAGAATAATGGATTTTACACAGGTATCAACAGTAGTTGCAATCGTTGTAATTACATATCTGATAGGCTTAGGAGCCAAGGCAATTCCACAGATTAAAGATAACTTCATCCCTATAATTGTCGGCATTGCAGGCGGCATCTTAGGCGTTGTAGGAATGTATGTAATACCTGATTTCCCGGCAACAGATGTTCTCAATGCAATAGCAGTAGGCATTGTATCGGGACTTTCAAGCACTGGCGTTAATCAGATTTACAAGCAGGCGGTGAAGAAGAATGCTTGAAATTAACAAGCAAAACATGAAGTATTCACGGCAAGGACAGCGTGTAACCATTTATGAGACTGACGATGACGGCAACATCATATATGAGGGCTATACCGACAGTGAGGGCAACTTTACACCGTATCTCGACAGCAAAGGTAATAAGATACCTCGTATCAAGGACGAATATGTCGGTTATTCCTTGCCGGTTGACTTCCGGGCAAACATATCGTTCAGCGGTGGCGAAGCGCAGGCGCAGGAGTATGGCTTTAATGTAGCTGATTTTGACGCGGTTATCATTACAGACCGCAACAAGTTCCCATTTGGCAAGGGTGACATTATATGGCTTGACAGCGAGGTTGGTTATAAGGACGAGGATAAGGCACATGTTGATGAGCTTACATCGGATTTCATCATTGTGGGTGTTAAGCCGTCGCTTACATCAACTAAGTATGTGTTAAAGGCGAGGACAAAGTAATGGCAAAGCATAAGATTACGCTTAATCCACTTTCGCAAAGTTCCATTCAGAACGCAATTAAAGCCTTGCAGAGCTATCAAGACAGCTTGACGCATAAATGCCAGTTGTTAGTGACAAAATTGGCAGAAGCCGGCGAGAAAGCGGCAATCGAAAAAATCACGGAAAGCCCGCTAGGAAAAACTGTGAATCTAAGAATTGAGCGAGAGCCGATTGACATGGGATGTAAAGCAATACTTATTGCAACCGGAAAGGTCTTCAAATCAGAAGGGCGTGAGCCGTTTTATACATTGCTTGCAATAGAGTTTGGTGCTGGAATTTATTTTAATCGTGGCAATGAAAATCCCAAAGCTGATGACTTGAGCTTAGGAGTTGGAACATACCCGGGACAAATACATGCTTTTGAGGATGGATGGTATTACTTAGGTAATGACAATAAGTGGCATTATACTCACGGTGTTAAAGCTACAATGCCTATGTACAGCGCAAGCATGGAAATTATCCAGAAGTATAAAGCTGTTGCGAAGGAGGTATTTGGCTGATGGCAAGCGAAAATTCATGGGCTTATGACATTGAAACTACAATATATTCGATTGTCAAGAGCAAAACATATTCGGCAATTCAAAAGAAATACCATAATCTGCTGTTTACCGATAAGGGGCAAAGCGACAGTTCACCAACATTCCCTACGGTGTATATTCACATGTTGGCACCGACCGAACAAGGGCGGACGATTGATGGACAATCAATTAACGGCTTGCTTGTGACGGCACAAGTTGATGTGACAACAAATACAAGCGGTTCAGATGCACGTTGGGTTATGGCTAAAGTTGCCGAAGCGTTCAAGGAATTACGATTTGGAGCCAAGCTGATGCCTGAGCTAACCTATTCGGACAAAATATATAGAAGCACCGCAAGGTTTAATCGTGTTATCGGTGCAAATGACAGATTGTTGTAATTAAGAGCTGATGAAGCTCTTTTTTTAATTTTAAGACAGGAGGACTAAACAGATGGCTATTACATCTTATTTATCGCGTGTGATTTACAAGAAGCACACGGGGAGCCTTAAAAACGTAGATTTTGCAGGAACATACAACTTACTTCTTGCAGCAAAGTCTATTCCGTCGCCAACATCGGCTCCAAACATGGTTGAGAGTACTACAACCGAGGACGATACTCAGACATACGAAATGGGTATTAAGCAGACAGATTCCAAGGAGTTCACAGGCAATCTCGACAAGGATGATTTTGACAGACTTCTTACTATTGGAAATCAAAAGTGCTGCATTATTCAGCTTTACGGCACAGACGGAATTGGCGGAACAGCTAAGGCAGCTTATGTTGGTCAAATTACACCGACAATTAATGATATTGGCGGCGCAGATGAAATCGTAGATATGACAGCCACAGTGGCACAGAACACATCCCCTAAGTGGGTGACGGATGATTTGACCGTTGTTGATAACGGCGATGGTACTTTTACGGTAGCCACAGTTTGATAACCAGTATTTTTTTGACAGGCAAGGGCGGTCTACGGACTGCCCCTTTTCCTATGGCAAGCATAGGAGGAAAAGGAGAGCATAATGATAACATTTGATATTGATAACAAGGAATATAAGTTAGAGTTTGGCTTTGATGCGGCAGAGAATAAGGACATTGTTCAGAAGATGTTCGATTATATGACAGGTGCATACATTTACAAGGAAACCGGAAACACAATTACCGCAACATCTAACGGTGCAGCTAAGATGGTAGCTGATTACAGTGAAGTGTGTCAGTTGGCTTTTTACGCAGGATGCTTACAGCACAATTCGGTTACAAGAGCAGAAGCTAAGACACTAACTCGAGCATACATTACACAGAAAAGAAAGACAGATAGCAAGTACGGCTATTATCAGTTGTTTGAGGATATTAAGATTGCTATGGCGGACGATGGTTTTTTCGAACTGAGCGGCTTGGCGCAGACAGTAGAGGAGATGAACAAGTCGGCGGCGGAGCAGTTGGAGAAAATGCAGAAAGAAAAGTCAAAGAAGTAAACTTCCACAAACTGATATGGGAAGAGTACTTCCCGCTTGCTTTTTCGATTGGAATTAGCCTTGAAGAGTTTAAGAAGCTTACGCCTAAAACTTTAAGCTACTGCCTTAAAGGTGAAGAGTTGCGGCGCAAAGAGCGTGATAGTGAGATGTGGTCTTGGTGGGGAAATTATGGTATATCGGCAGTTACATGTGCACTTGACCACTGCTTGAATGGCAAGAAAGCAAAAACAAAATACCGGCAATAAAAGGCGAATGCATCAAACCACCATTCACACCCCGCAAAATTCCATAAGAAGAAAAAGTAAGCCACAAGATAAGAGCCACATAGATAGCTGCCACAACAATGGAAATCATAATGGCACGCCGCTCTTTACGAGACAGAGGATGGTAAGCCACCACTTTCATACTGCCTTCATACTTACCTAACGTAGGAAGAAGCCATTTTTGAGTAATCCAATACACAATAGCTGTAATGGCCACCGTTGAAGCACTCATAAAAAAGTAATTGCAAAGAGGTTCTGTATTCCCCTGATAACCCGTTTGTGCCAGTGCAGCCTCTTGCGTGGTATGCGCCAACAACGGGTCCATCGTACTCAATACAATATTAGCACTATACCCGCACGCAACGGAAACATAAGCCGTAACAATCCCTGCAATCGGATGAAGCCCCACCCATTGAAACAGCATAGCAGCAATAGGCAATAAAATGATATATCCACCATCACCAATGGCATTCGACAACAAGCCAAGCACAATCACCCACAAGATGATCTTCCTCTTTTCCTGCCGGTTTCCCACCCCCATGCGGATACAAGCATCAATAAAACCGGAATGTTGTGCCACTCCCAATCCGAACATAGCAATAATCACCATGCCCAATGGAGCAAAACCTGTAAAGTTCTTAATAGCATTCCGCAACCACCAGCGGATTCCTTCCGGACTCAACAGGCTTTGTACACGGATATCCTCACCTGTCTGCGGCAATGTCACTTTCAATCCATAGATATCGCATATCCATGAAAGAAAGACCACTGCCATTGTCAGCAGAAGGAACATCGTAGCGGGATGGGGCATACGCCATTTATTCTTCATCATTTTCCGACTAAGCAAGAAGCTACCGTTAATACTTAATTTACTCTTCGTCAGGCTCCAGATTATCCAGATCAATAATACGCAATTCCAATGCACGTACTGCCAACCGGGTAGCATTCACTCCCACCCGTTCTCCATTCGGGAAAAGACGTCCAATAAGATCATTCTGCCGTTTCTCCAATGATTTCACACCAAAAGGCATTCCTTTCAGATTGGCAATCATCTCTTTCGTATAACCCAAAGCCAGATGACGGAGAAAACGTTCATCGTATTCATCAATATCATAGCTGATGACAGCCTCCTGACGCTTGGCATCGTTGGCTACAGATTTCTTGAAACGATCTACAATCTTTTCCAGAATCGGATAGTTAAATACCAATTTCTTTCCATCCATCACAGCCTGTACATCTGTTTTCGTCAGTAGCTCACCCGTTTTGAGGATGATTCCATCGGCACCGGCATTCAATACGTCCACCCACAACTTTTCGTTCAGAATCTCACCCGTGAAGATCAATACCCGAACTCCTTTGTAACGTTTGAATATATTCTTGCAAATATCAACACCAATGGTCGTAGAACCTCCTAGTCCTAAGTCCAACAATACCAGATCGGGAAGCTGGGCCTCCATTAACGGCCAAAACTCACTTTCCGTCATTGCCGTGCCGATTACTTCTGCATTCGGTATTTCATGACGGAATATTTCTTCTGTCCCTTTCAACTCCAGTTTTACATCCTCTACAATAATAACTTTAAACTTCTGTTCTTCCATGTTCCTTATCTAATAACTTTTATGTGTTTTCCTTTTATCGGCGCGGAATAGTGAAATAAACTGTAAACCCGCCGCCTTCAGCCGGCTCGGCATTGATACGGCATCCCCTACGCCCCGCAAAT
>ENA-OPAG01000810-OPAG01000810.1-human-gut-metagenome-genome-assembly--contig:-NODE-810-length-17774-cov-3.058355_pt1 | contig 17774 bp, 15 predicted proteins | sample MGYA00241053_ERZ501422 | MGnify/ENA primary metagenome ERZ501422 (study PRJEB25962, sample SAMEA2042619) | human gut metagenome | biome: human gut; feature: human-associated habitat; material: faeces... | reverse complement strand
AGTGTTTCCATCTACTATCTCAAAATATTCCAGGCGTAATCCCGGTGCAGCAGCAATAGCATCTTCCACAAACTTTTGCGTTTCGCTCACTGTGTGAGTAGCTGCAAAGGTACGACTTTTAAATAAGGTCTGAGATATTTTTAATGCATTTTCACGTTCTTCTGCCGACAGTCGCGCATTCCGGCTGCTCAAAGCCAGCCCGTCCTCTTCACGGACAATGGGACAACCTACAATTTCAAGATCGAACTGCATCTGGCGAACCATCTCACGGATGATAGCCAATTGCTGAAAATCTTTTTCACCAAAATATGCGCGATGTGGCTTCACTGCTTCAAACAGTTTACTTACGATCTGGCATACCCCGTTAAAGTGTCCCGGACGGAAAGCACCCTCCATCACAGTATCCAGAGGAGCATAACTGAATTGGCGAGTATCCGGTTCCGGATACATTTCTTCCACCGAAGGAGCAAAAGTATAAGTCGCTCCGCAAGCCTCGAGTAATTTGCAATCGGCATCCAACGTACGGGGATACTTTACAAGGTCATTTTTATCATTAAACTGGGTAGGGTTCACAAAAACACTCACCACCGTTACTTCATTCTCGTTTACACTACGTTTTACAAGAGATGCGTGCCCTGCATGCAAAGCACCCATAGTAGGTACTAAACCTACCTTTTTACCCTGGGCTTTCAAAACCGACAGTTCAGCCTGCAAGTCCTTGATCGTATGTATTACTTTCATTTTAATTGGTTTATGATTCTTAGTCGTTTGAAAAACGGTGCAAAATAAACCATAATTTACCATATAAAGAAGAAATATCGTAAATTAATGCAAAAGATACCGAAGTAGGAACCTTAACAACCAGACGGTTTACAACTGAAAGACAAGCACTTAACAATTCATAAGGAATTATACCGCCCGAGAACTTGCTTTAATGCCCGTTTTTTTTTATATCTTTGCAGAATATTTACGAGAACGATTGTTATTATGACAAAGGCTAACAAGGTTTTATTTATTACACAAGAGATTACTCCTTACGTTTCAGAATCCGAGATGGCCAATATAGGCAGACATCTACCACAAGCTATCCAGGAAAAAGGCAGAGAAATCAGAACATTCATGCCCAAATGGGGAAATATCAACGAACGCAGAAATCAATTGCACGAAGTGATACGACTCTCCGGTATGAACCTGATTATCGATGACACCGACCATCCTCTTATCATCAAAGTAGCTTCCATCCAGTCAGCACGTATGCAGGTTTATTTTATCGACAACGATGATTACTTCCAGAACCGGCTACAAACAGCAGACGAAAACGGAGTAGAATACGATGATAACGACAGCCGGGCTATTTTTTATGCAAGAGGAGTGTTGGAAACGGTAAAGAAACTGCGTTGGTGTCCGGATGTGATTCACTGTCACGGCTGGATGACTGCTTTGGCTCCTTTATACATCAAAAAAGCGTATAAAGACGAACCTTCGTTCCGTGATGCGAAAGTGGTATTCTCCGTATACGAGGATGATTTCAAAGGTACGTTCAACCCTGATTTCGCAACTAAACTGATGCTGAAAGGCATTAATAAAAAGGATGTGGCTACTTTGAAAGATCCGGTAGATTACGCTACACTTTGCAAATTGGCTGTTGATTACTCAGACGGAGTAGTACAGAATAGCGAACATGTAAATGAAGAAGTCATGAACTATGCCCGTCAATCGGGTAAATTGGTTCTTGACTATCAGGCTCCCGACGCTCTTGCAGACGCTTGCAACAGCTTCTACGATCAGGTGTGGGAAACTGAACAAAAATAATAAGAACCAAGATACGACGATCATGAAAGCAAAATATGTATGGGTGGCACTGCTTGCCTTGACTTTCTTCGGGTGTGATGATAATACAGGTACTCTCGGACTGGGAATGCTTCCGGAAAGCGACCAAAATATCAATGGAAGATACACCACTTACGAGTTGACTACAAATTCCGATTTATCAGGTCCTGTTTTTGCCAAAACCAGCGTAGGTTATGTCGGTAAATTCACCGATAAGGAGTTCGGAGATTACGAAGCCAGTTTCCTCGCACAATTGAATAGTCCGGATGGAATTTCCTTTCCCTCGGTTTACGATCCGGAAACCAATCCCAAAGGTGTTATGGCAGGAGACTCTATCCACACTGCTGAATTGATATTGTACTATCAAAGCTATTTTGGCGATTCTATAAGCCCGTGCCGTATGACTGTGTACGAACTGGACAAAAACCTAACCCAGAATTATTATACAGACATAAACCCATTGGAATATTATAATCCGAACAACTTACTTGCACGGAAAGCCTACACTGCGGTCGATCAATCACTCAGTGATTCCATCAGAAAAACTGAGAATTTTTATCCCAATGTCCGTCTGACGTCTGAGGAGATTACTAATTTAGGTAAAAAGATTTATCGATTAAACAGAAATCATCCTGAATATTTCAAAAGTTCGGAAGCTTTTATCAACAATGTGTTCAAAGGTATTTATGCCAAAAATGATTATGGTAACGGAACAGTTCTTTATGTTGACCAAATCAACCTGAACGTTGTAATCAGATGCCACGAAAAAGACAGTTTAGGAAATAACCTGAAGAAAAAAGACGGTACTGATTCTCTGTACTACACAACCCGTACTTTCGCTACAACAAAAGAGGTTATTCAAGCCAACAAGTTTACGAACTCCGCTAAGTTAGAGGAAATAGCCAAAAAAAACGATTGTACTTATCTGAAATCTCCGGCGGGTATCTTCACTCAAGCTACATTGCCCATCAACAAGATTTATGAGGAATTAAGCAACGACACCATTAATGCAGTGAAGTTGACTTTCAACAACTATAACCAAGTAGATAATGGGCAATTCAGCATGCAAGCACCTACATATGTGTTGTTATTGCGTGAAAAAGAACGGCAAAGTTTCTTTGAGGAGAATAAACTTACAGATAATATCACTTCTTATCTGGCGGTACACAATGCAACAATTAACAGTAAACCTACAACCAATCAGTATGTGTTTACCAATTTGACTCGTCTGATCAACACTTGTGTCAACGAAAAACTGGAAGCCAAGAAAAAAGCTGGGGCCAGTTGGAATGAAGCTGCTTGGGAAGCTGAAAACCCGGATTGGAACAAAGTAGTACTCATTCCGGTACTTGTACAGTATGACAGTTCTTCCAACAAGAACATGATCAGTATTCAGCACGATTTACAACCGGGATATGTAAAACTGGAAGGTGGCCAGAATGGTCCAAAACTGAAGTTAGAAGTGACATACACCAACTTCAACGGTAAATAATAACAAGAGATTTTCATTATATAATCAGGGCGGTGTGAATAGTTTCCCTTTACACCGCCCTGATTGTTTTCTATACGCCCCCTTCCTTTTCATTAATTCTGAGATGAGACAAAAATCTAATCATCAAATGCCCCTTCTATACTAAAAGAGGGTGGAGAATGTAAATCCTCCGCCCTCTCTATTTGAAAAGCTTTCGCTAAAGCAAACTTGCACTATATTCAGTCTTCTTTCTTTGCAGCTGTCTTCTTTGTTGCAGGTTTCTTTGCTGCTGCCTTTTTAGGAGCAGTAGCTTTGGGTTCCGCTTTTGCTTTGGTAGCTTTTGCTGCCTTTGCTTCCAGTTTATCAACCTCCTTATGCAACTCGGCAATTTCTTCTCCCTGATTCTTGATCGTTGTCAACAATGAATTCAACTCTTCATTGTCAATATCTTCAGGATAGAGAGAATTTACACGCTTAATGAAATCACCCAAAATATTCATATAGTTGGTAAACGCATCATAAGGAGAATCATAAATACCACGATTCAACCCTACACCGGTATTCTTGGTAGTCATAAAGCGGAAGTTATTGCTGGCCTGCAGATAATCCCAATCTTGCTTGATACGGCGATCATCACAGAGATGTACACGCTCGGCCACACTATATAACTTATTGAAAGCTTCACGCTGCAGGACATTACCCAACCAGCTGCTGGTATCTCTTTCTTCATCCACCCATGACATCGGATATGGTACGTCCAATTGAGAAACTGATTTCAATTTTGAAACAATCTCCGATGGGGTAGAGAAAGTAATTCCTTTTTCTTTTGCACAATACGGAAGAGCTTTCAGGAATTCCAAGATATTGGATGATAACGGCTGAGCCAGCCCCAGTGCCTTCAGTTCCATAAAGATATTGATAACTTGTTCTTCTTGCGGCAAAGCATCGATCCAACCAATATATTTATCAGCGAATAACGGATACTCGCTCCAATCGGAATTAGAGAAGCGCAGGCTGATATCATCAGACAACTTAAAATCTCTCAACAGCAGTTTCAGGCTGGGAGCCTGATTGCAATGGTATACATAATGCGGGCTCTTCCAACCCAATATGTGTTTAGCGCCTTCAGTCAGCATACCTTTGAAACCCATGCTTGCTACCGTAGCTCCTATTTCATCCGAATAGATCAGACTGGAATTGCGGAACACTTTCGGTGCTTTACCAAACATCTGTTTCATCTTGTCGCTCTGACGCATCACTTCTTCACGGAAACAGTCTTCATTGGCCAATGATGATAATCCATGGGAATATGGCTCGGCCAAAAATTCGCAGCAGCCTGTATCGTTTAATACATGTAACAAGTCAATTACAGCAGGTGCATGAATTTCGAGTTGTTCCAATGCTACTCCCGAAATAGAAAGAGCTACTTTAAAGGCCCCCCCGGAATTCTTCACCATTTCAATCAATGCATTGAGAGCCGGAATATAAGAACGTTCGGCAACCTCATTTATACCTGTCTCATTGGCATAATCATCATAATAGTAATGATCGGCACCAATGTCGAAGAAGCGGTAACGTTTCAGATGAATAATTTGATGTATCTCAAAATAAAGACAGATTGTTCTCATATCTATATTGTTTTATTGTTTTCCATAATTTTTTATAACCTCGTCGTAGATGCCGCGAACTTTGTAGCCTACATTCTCCCACTTAATTTCATCCACCTCTTTCTTACCTTCATCACGGAGATACTCGTACATAGCCGGATAGGTACAGATAGAATAGATAGCATCCGCCATAGCATGTATGTCCCAGTAATCGGTCTTAATACACTTTTCCAGAATCTCGGCACAACCGGATTGTTTGGAAATGATGCTTGGCACACTACACTGCATAGCCTCTAACGGAGAGATACCAAAAGGTTCGGATACCGAAGGCATAATGTATACATCACTGGCTTTTAGTACCTCGTATACTTGTTTTCCTTTCATAAATCCCGGGAAGTGGAAACGGTCCGCAATCCCCCTTTCAGCAGCCAGACGAATCATCTGATCCATCATATCACCGCTACCGGCCATCACAAAACGTACATTCCGCGTACGCTTCAACACCATTGCAGCTGCCTCCACAAAATATTCCGGTCCTTTCTGCATCGTGATACGTCCCAAAAAAGTGACAACCTTTTCTTTCGGATTCTTATTGGGTACAATATCCTGTATCTCTTGTGATAAAGGAGAGACTGCATTGTGCACTGTCGACACTTTCTTCGGGTCTTGGAAATATTTATGAATCACTGTCTGACGAGTCAGTTCACTCACACACATGATGTGATCGGCGTGATCCATACCATTTTTTTCGATGGCATATACAGTTGGATTCACATTGCCACGACTACGGTCGAAATCGGTAGCATGTACATGAATCACCAATGGTTTACCCGATACCTGTTTTGCATGTATTCCTGCCGGATAAGTTAACCAGTCATGTGAGTGGATGATTTCAAACTCCTGCTGGCGTGCTATTACTCCTGCCACAATCGAGTAGTTATTGATTTCTTCGTGCAGGTTATCCGGATAACGCCCAGAGAACTCAATACATCCCAGATCGTTTGCATTCAGATAATTGAAATCAGCATAAATATGATCGCGCAGGTCAAAATATAACTGGGGATCCATGTACGAACCGACACGTCCTTTCACATAATCCCAATCTACATTCCTCCACACAATCGGTGTACTATTCATACCGATTATTCTCAGGAAACTTTGGTCTTCATCCCCCCAAGGTTTGGGAATACAGAACGTAATCTCCATATCCTCTTGTTGAGACATCCCTTTCGTCAAACCATAGCTGGCAGTTCCTAAACCTCCTAAGATATGCGGGGGGAACTCCCATCCAAACATTAAAACTTTCATCTTCGTCCCTCCTCCTATAAATTATATTTAGACAACAGCTTCAAGATACGCAAAATCTCTGCCACATTCATTGCAAACGATACCGCTCCTCTACCTTTGAAAGGCGGGTTTCCATCAAACAATTCAGGCAGTGAACCAACGCAATGGCTGGTCATCTCGTCTTCAAAGCCGATTAACTGGCGTTCTACAAACGAGATACCGCTCATCTTATAGATTCGCAAATAAGCCTCCATGTAGAACCCCATCAACCACGGCCAAGCCGTACCTTGATGATAAGCATAGTCTCTCTGGATCTGAGGACCCACATAATTCGGATTATATCCGCCGCTCTTCGGACTCAATGTTCGGAGTCCCTTCGGAGTAAGTAATTCCTTCGTCACAATATCGAGTACCTGTTTTTTCTGTACCCGATCAAGAGGAGAATAATCGAAGGCAACCGTAAATATCATGTTGGGACGTACGCTCCAGTCCATCATGTTTCCGTCTACATAATCCAACAGATATCCATATTCATTGCGGAATACTTCCACAAACGATTTTCCGGTTATTTCAGCCTGTGCATCCAGCGAGTCGGCCAACAATCCGTTACCACCCTCGCGAACTAAATCGGCAATAAACCGCAAAGCATTATACCACAAAGCATTTATCTCTACAATATAACCCGTGCGTGGAATAACCGGACGTCCGTTAACCGTGGAGTTCATCCATGTGATCGCCCTATCTGCACCATTGGCATAAAGCAACCCGTTTTCGTGCAGGAACAGATTATCATGTTTACGCTGACGAATAAAATCAATGATTTCTTCTAACAAAGAACCATATTTGACACGACATTGTTCACGACTTGTCTCCTTTGCATATTGCTGCAAGGCCCATACAGCCCACAACAATACATCCGGATCATCCATCTCGTATATCTTACAGCCAATCGGTTCACCTTTAATATAGTTACCAATCGCTTTACGGGCTGTCTCCATCACATCTTCAAATTCATCTGTCTCGTCCACAGCAAGCGTCAATCCCGGCAAAGCCACGAACATATCGCGGGCACGGCATTTAAACCAGGGGTATCCGGCCAGAATATAATGGTCATCTTCCTGCTTATTATGGAATTGATGGGCAGAATTCTTCAAACAGTGATAGAAGCTATCACGCGGCGTGCGGTCGGCCACTTCCGCATCAAAAGTTTGCTTTAGCCGACGTGGAGAAATTTCTGAAATACCGGCAGAGAAAATAATACTCTCTCCTTTCTTTATATCAACTTCGAAATATCCGGGAACATAAAGGTCTTCATTGAAGTCATATCCTCTCTCTTGTTCTTTCGGATATTCAATTCCTCTATACCAATTCGGATCAAAGTGGAATTCATTCTTCTTATTCAATTGCATGAATAGTTCCGGATATCCGGGATACATACAAGTTTTAATGCCGTTCTCTACCAATTGATAGTCACGGCTCGCCTGCGAATTCTCGTGTGTATATTCGCGTACACTGCGGAAAGCGAGGAACGGGCGGAAGCGAAGAGTGGTAGCAGAGTGTGCATCGACCAAGGTGTAACGGATCAGGATCCGATTCTCATGATGTACAAAGATTTTTTCTTTACGAAGTATGACTCCTCCCACACGGTAAGTTGTTGCCGGAATATGTTCGCAGTCAAACTCACGGATATACTTATGTCCATTCGGACTAAAGTGATTTCCTTGATACTTATGCAATCCCAGGTTAAACTCCGCACCGTGTTGAATTACCGTTTCATCCAAAGAAGACAGCAGCACATGATTTTCATCGTCCAGATTGGGTACGGGAATCACCAGCAATCCATGATATTTGCGTGTGTTACAATCTACAATCGTTGTACAATGATAAGCTCCTGATTTATTCGTCCGGAGAATCTCCCTTGGTAAAGATTCCTCAAGATTTATCATCAGAGTCTTGTCAAAATGTAAATAACTCATAGTTGTGCATTATTTAAAGGTTAATTATTTCGGTTATCATAGTATATAATATAAGTATGATGCCCAAAAATACGAATTAAAGGTAAAAAACAAAATAAAAAGGAACTTTATTTTTTATTTTCAAGGCAAATATTCGTAGCATTGTATAAAATTTAAAGAAATATGCCAATATGAAGTCAGATGTTCGACGAATCCTGATAGCGATGGTGCTTCCTATGTTCCTAATTTTTATCCTTTATACAATAAAAGTTTTAGAGGTGGGCATGGATTGGGACTTTACCAGATTAGGAGTATACCCATTGTCAAAAAAAGGGATGTTTGGTATTTTCGCGTACCCTCTTATACACAGTGGCTTCAAACATTTACTGGCCAACACTTTACCTCTATTCTTCCTGTCATGGTGTCTTTTTTACTTTTACAGGAACATTGCACCTCTGATTTTTTTTATCATCTGGATAGGATGCGGAACCATCACGTTCCTTATCGGTAAGCCCGGTTGGCATATCGGGGCCAGCGGCATTATTTACGGTTTGGCTTTTTTTCTTTTCTTCAGCGGACTCTTACGAAAATATGTCCCCCTGATTGCGATCTCTCTTTTAGTAACCTTCCTCTATGGTGGACTGGTGTGGAATATGCTTCCTTATTTCGCACCATCGGGTACTTCGTGGGAGGGACATCTGAGTGGAGCTGTCACCGGTACCATCTGTGCCCTTGCTTTTATGAATCATGGTCCACAAAAGCCTGAACCATTCGCAAATGAAGAGGAAGAGGAGGAGGTTGCCAATGAAGCAAATGAAACCGATAACGACGAAATCAATAGCGACGAAACGGACCAAAAAGACACAGAGTGTGAAAAAGAATAGTTTTTCACCCCGGTTTCTACAACAGATTAATGGGGATACCTATTACTTCTGTAATGCAGCAATCAATAATGTGATATTGGCGGTAAACAATCTGACAGAAATAGCTAACAGAATGATACCAAAGAATTTACGAATAATATAGATGCCTCCCTTGCCCAAAAAGCGTTCCACACGTCCTGTCATACTGACAACGAAATACACCCACAACATATTCAGGATCAAAGCGATCACAATATTGATACTGGCATATTCGGCCCGCAAAGAAAGCAATGTAGTAAATGCACCGGCACCTGCCAGCAGAGGGAATACCAAAGGTACAAGCGTAGCCTCTTTTATCGGTCCCTGGTTCTTAAAGATTTCCACATCCAGAATCATCTCCAAAGACATCAGGAAGATAACAAATGCTCCCGCCACGGCAAAGGACTCAATATCAACATGGAACAGTTTCAGCATAAAGTCACCGGCATAAAAAAAGCCAATCATTAATGCAAACGAAATAACGGTCGCTTTCGTAGCATTCACATCTTTTCCCTTCTCCTTCAGATTGATGATAATAGGAATAGAACCAATAATATCAATCACAGCAAAAAGCACGATAAACGCACTGACCATCTGTTGAAAATTAAAGTTTGCAAACATGACTTCCTCCTTTTTCCCGCAAATATACTTCATTTTTATGCATCTCGCAAGAGATTGTTTTAGGTAATCACTACCATCTTTAAGAAATAATAAAAAAAACAAAAAGAAGGGGAAGATGGTTTCAGTCAACCCCTATTATCGTTACATTTGCCTCCAAATTAGAAGATTACGATATATGGAAACCATGTTCGACACCTTGTTACAACTCCCCCTGTTTCAGGGACTTTGTCATGAGGATTTCACAAATATATTAGAAAAAGTAAAACTTCATTTCACCCGTCATAAAGCAGGAGAACCGTTGATAAAAAGTGGTGAAGTATGTGACCAGTTACTTTTTTTGCTAAAAGGTAAGCTCTCTTCCGTCACCGTATCGGAAGACGAGACATTGACTGTCATAGAGTATTTCGAAGCTCCTGCCGTATTGGAACCTTACTCCATGTTTGGAATGAACACCCGGTATATATCTACCTACATTCCTCATAATGAAGAAGCACAAATGGTAAGCATCAGCAAATCATTCGTTATGGGTGAACTGTTCAAATACGATATTTTCCGCCTCAACTATATGAATATCGTCAGCAATCGTGCACAGAACCTTTACACTCGTTTGTGGGATAGAGCTCCCAAGGACATTGAAGATAAAATAATACGTTTCATATTGGCCCATATCGAAAGAATGACAGGTGAAAAACTGTTTAAAGTGAAAATGGATGATCTGGCACGCATACTGGATGATACTCGCCTGAACGTATCAAAAGCCCTCAACGGATTGCAGGAATTAAATCTGCTGGAACTCCACCGGAAAGAAATCCGCATACCCGACTTAGCACTCCTGACAGAGTGGAACGAAAAACGATAAAGAGCCGGTGCCAATCCCTCTATCAGTCGTTTGGCCCCACCTTTGTCATTATCCTCACACTATCCTTGCGAACAGTTGCTCTACAGGCATTGTGCTCCGACAAACGATAAACCACGATTTGCCTGTCGAGTCTCTGAAAAACGAGTCCCGATCCTTCTAAAACCTTCTCCATCACTCTTTGGATAGGTTCTTCCGAAACACAAATACTTATTTCCTTATGAATCTCGGTGTCTATATCGCAAGCCCATGCAAAGACAAAATCACTCTTTTGCTCGATTTCATCAAAAACCCGGATGATCGGCACACGTTTCAGATTAAAAGAAAATTTCCAGTCCGGCATCTTAACATCCTCTGACGATAAAGCTGCCCCATTACAGCACATAATGAAAATAAAGCCAAACAATACTCTATATTTTATTCTCTGTTTATCAATGTTTTCAGTTCTTACTATACGTTCTCTTTTCATGCTTTGTTCCAGTTGTTATAATACTAATTTCAGGCCATTGCATCCCTTCCCGGAGGGCATAACCATGCTTCCCGGCTCTGATATGTAGTCGTGTGTGTAAGTTAGAGGAAGGATATCACTCTATCCTTTTTGTGGGGGTTGTGTGTGTGCGTGTGTCATAGTGTTCAGTGTCATTCCATAGGCTCTACCATTTTATGGGTTCTCAGATATAAAAATAGTCCGCTCTTCTTTCCTGTAATCAGTAGAATACAGCAATGATATAGTCGTCAATACATTATCAATATTATCGGATAAATAGATCTTTCCCGAACATCTCTTACCGGTCAGTTGCTTCTTGTCACCAAAGTTAAACGACAGATTATAATATCGTCCTATCCGATTCAGTACATCCACCATATTGGCATCATCCAATTCCAGATAACCTTCCTTCCAACAGGTATATCTGGAGGCACTAACTTTTCTTTTTTCACATTGCTTCCCATCGTAGAGCACTTTTTCATTTGCTTTCATGCGTATCTCAGGACCGGACTCCGGCCGAAATCCGACTATGCCGTCCACAAGTACACACGAAGGAACCGCCTCGTCTTCATAAGCCGATACATTAAATCGGGTGCCATATACCTGCACATCGAAATGTGCCGTATGCACTATGAAAGGCTTTTTGCTATCTGCGGCTACTTCGGCATACATTTCGCCTTTCAGGCTAACTTCCCTCTTCTCTCCCGAGAAATGGGTAGGAAACTTAAGAACAGAACCGGAATTCAACCAGATTTCTGTTCCGTCCTCCAGCTTTACCTTCGACCGTTTACCGTAAGGAACCACCAACTCATTGACCTCATTCTGTTCCATCCTGATCTTTTCTTGCCCGCTGTTGGGGTGGTAGACCATGGCTGATCCATCCTTACTCAAGAGCAGGTGCACATTTTGCCGGAACGAAGTTATACTGTCGCCACTTACCAGACGGATATCTTCTGATTTCAAAGGTTGCCAGACAATCTCCGCTTTTTGTTCAGTAACAGGCGTTACCGGTTCCACTCTCTCATAACGATTCAAATAAGAAATGATTCCTAATGCAATAACGATGCACACGGATATACCATAATAAGCGCCCCTCCTGATGGTTCGTTTCCGTCGCAACATGCGCAGAGAAGCATGGATCCGCTGACGAAGACGCTCATGATCATCTTTCGAGAGACGCTCCCTGTTCATCCGAACGCTCTTGAATTTTAACCACTGGAAGAATTTCTCTTCATCTTTCAAAGGATCAATATGTCTGCTATCCCGCTTCGTTTTTTCCATTCAGAATAGGTGCTTAAAGAGTTTAATAACACTATTGTCTGCATAGAACACGAACGGGCACAGGTTTCATACCCACTTTTCCCGAATAAAATTTAAATTGGTGCCTTATTTAACCAACATTAATAGAAAGCAAGAGATAGAAGAGCACTAACGTATTATTGTGCTTCAGTTTAAGTAAGGTCCGATAGAGCAGTTTACGACAAGCAGGAACACTGATTTGCATGATCTCCGCAATTTCCTCATAGGAACATTCCTGCATGTAGCGTAAATAAATAATCTCGCGTTGGCGTTCGGTCAGCACACTCAGAATTTCATCGACTTTCTGTGACACTTCCGCCTGTTCTTCCGCCGCGATCATTTCATCCTCCACGGTGATTTTGATTCTGTATGGAAGTTCATCGGTAATCTCACCGGTAAGAACCTCCGAATAGTTCCGTTTAAGTTTATAGGTGTCAATCAATTGGTTTCGCAGGGCACGCAACAAGTAAAATTTAGGATTCTGTATCTCCTGAACATCCTTCTCACGAATACATACCCTGCAAAACACGTCATGAATGGCATCCATCGCTGCTTGTTTATCAAACCCGAATCCTAAAGCATACGAAAACAAGTCGTCGACATAGTCTTTATACAGACTATCAACCGTATGTTTCGTTCTCTCTTTTTCTTCCAGGTTTTCTTTTTTTGGCAGCATTGTATAAAGTTTGTAAATGATAAATTTAGCTTTTCAGAGCCTGTATGATATCTTCCAGCAGGTCATCAGTCCGTTCCAGCCCCACCGAAAGGCGAATGGTTTTCTGACTGATGTCCATATCCCGGCGCTGCTCCTCGGTAAACGAACCGTAGATTGTGCTTGCCGGATGGATAGCTAACGTTTTATTATCAAATAAGTTCGTGGCCCTACGTATGATTCTCAACCGATTTATGAAACGAAAACATATTTCACGCGATGGAAGGTCGAACGTCAACATCGCGCCCGGAAGAGAACCAAACTGCCGGGTACTTAATTCATAAAACGGATTGGTCTCCAAGCCGGTATAATTCACCGACTCAACCTCCGGCAGTTCTTGCAAACACCGTGCCAGTTTCAAACATGTTTCCGCCTGCCGGGCAAACCGGACTTCCATTGTTTCAAGCCCGAGTGTCTGCATATAAGCTACCTGGGGAGTCATGTATGCTCCGAGATTACGATGAATCTCCCTACGGAGTTTGGCGGTAAAAGCCTCCTTCCCGGTATCTGTACTCAAAGCTGCCAACTTACCGGAATGCCCCCAATCAAAGGTGCCATAGTCAATTATCAGTCCTCCAATGCAGGTAGCACCTCCCGAAATATATTTCGTACTGGACACAATCTCAATATCGACTCCGAAATCCGCCGCACGAAACACATGGAAAGGAACCGCCGTTGTATCTGCCCGCAATGGTACTCCGGCACTATGGACAATACCGGCAAGGGCTTTCAAATCGGCCACTTCCAGCTGCGGATTGGTAATAACCTCCAGAAAAAGCGCACAAGTATTTTCATCGATCTGCCTCTCCACTTCTTCAAGGCATGTCAGGTCACAGAAACGTACTTCTACCCCAAAAGCTCCTAACGTACTTTTCAGGAATGAATAGGTATTGCCGAATAAATGCGCCGAAGTCACGATATTAGCTCCTGCACTTGCCAAAGTGATCAGAGCATTGCTGATGGCAGCCATTCCGGAATTCAACGCCGTCACGCTCAGCGCACCGGTCACAGCCTGTACACGTTGCTCGAAGTACTGCACCGTAGGGTTTGTAATTCGTGAATAAGCATGTCCGGCTGTCCGTCCACAGAAAGCAGCTTCCATCTCTTCAGCAGTTTCAAATTCATAAGCAGCAGTATGATATACCGGCATGGAAAGAGAATGATGTGCATCCTCTTTCTCAAAAGGAGTATGCAGTATTTGTGTCTCGAAACTATTTTTTTTCATCCTGAAAGTCTTTTTATATAAATTCCACAAATTATGCTATTGTGTCATGCTTCTTCCCGTATGCCTGCTTTATCTGATCCAGTGCCTGCTCCAGCACACTCCGCGGACAAGCCACGTTAAGACGCATAAATCCTTCTCCCTCTTTACCAAACATTGCACCATCGTTCAGTGCCAGATGTGCATCATCAACAAAGAAACTTACTAATTCTTTCTGCGACAGTCCCAGTTCGCGACAGTCCAGGAAAATCAAGTAAGAAGCCTGGGGACGAATCATCCGTATTGCAGGGATATTCGCTTTCAGATACTCGTCCGTAAAATCAATATTTCCCTGAATGTATTCCAACACCTGATCCAACCACTCCGTTCCATTACTATAAGCAGCGGCCACTCCAAGATAAGCAAACAAATGTCCTTCACTGAACTCACTGGCCTCCATATACGTCTGGAAACGACGACGAATGTCTTCATCCTCTATGATACAGTACGAACTGGCAAGTCCCGGCATATTGAAAGCTTTACTGGGCGACATAAACACGAGTGAATTCCGACGGGCTTTCTCCGATACCAACGCAAAAGTGGGATGCGTATATCCGGGCAATGTCAGGTCGGCATGGATTTCGTCCGAAATGACCAAAACCTGATTATCATAACAGATTTCCGCAATCTCAGCCAACTCTTCCCGGGTCCATACACGTCCTCCCGGATTATGCGGATTACTAAGGATCAGTATTTTGCATCCTTTCACATCGGTACGGAAACGTTCGAAATCGATCTGATACTGTCCATCTTCCAAAACCAACGGGCTATAGACCACTTCCCGATGATTATGTTCCGTTACCAGAAAAAACGGATGGTAGACAGGAGGCATCACCATCACCCGATCGCCCGGAGCAGTGAAACATTGCAAAGCAAAAGCCAGTCCACGCACAATTCCCGGAGTAAATGTCAGCATCTCCCGGGTAATATTCCACCCATGGCGTTCTTTCTGCCAATTGATAATGGATGTATACCAGGCTTCGCAGGCAAAAGTGTATCCCAACACTTCATGATCCAACCGGCGACGGATAGCTTCTATCACAAAAGGTGGAGTACGGAAATCCATGTCGGCCACCCACATCGGAAGCAGGTCATTTCGTCCCCAACGTTCCGGCACTGCGTCATACTTCACCGAGTCTGTCCCCCGGCGTTCTATCACTTCATCAAAGTTATACTTCATAAGGGTTCTCTTTTTAAGTTCAGCCTGCAAATGTACAATTCATCTGTTTCATAATGAAACCAAATGAGCTATTTTAGCAGACAGCAGTTAAAATTTACCATCATTGTGCTATTCAGTTACTCTATATCAGGCTTTTTCAGTACATTTGTGCTCCATTAAAGAAAAGACGTATGATAAAAGCCCTGTTTTTTGATATAGACGGGACGTTGGTTAGTTTCAACACGCACGAAATTCCTTCGTCTGCCCTCTCGGCCATAACCGAAGCCAAAGCTAAAGGAATTAAGATTTTCATTGCTACCGGACGTCCGAAAGCGATTATTAACAACCTGTCGGCCCTCCAGAAACAAAGTTTGATAGACGGTTACATCACCATGAACGGAGGATACTGCTTTGTAGGAGATGAAGTGATTTACAAACATTCCATCCCGGCAGAAGATGTCAAGACACTTGCTGCCCTTTCGGACGAGAAAGGTTTTCCCTGCATCTTTGTCGCCGAACATACCGTAGCCGTCTGCAACCCCAACGAACTGGTAAACCAAATTTTCCACGAGTTCCTGCATGTAGACATCCTACCCGTTCAGACTACTGCCGAAGCTACCCAAACCGAGATCTTCCAGATGACCCCGTTCATCACCACCGAAGACGAAAAAAACATATTGCCTTTACTCCCGCACTGTGAGTCCGGACGCTGGTTTCCGGCATTCACAGATGTTGTGGCAAAAGGTATCCGTAAGCAAAAAGGGATAGACGAAATCATCCGCCATTTCGGCATTCGCCTGGAAGAGACAATGGCATTCGGCGACGGAGGCAACGACATCAGCATGCTGCGCCATGCAGCCATCGGAGTGGCCATGGGCAATGCAAACGACGAAGTCAAAGAGGCAGCCGATTATGTGACTGCATCGGTGGACGAAGACGGCATACAAAAAGCATTAAAACATTTCGGTATCATCTGACGTGGAATTTACTATAGACACCGGCAATAAAGAATTTCAGGATGCACTGAACCTGATTCAGTACACCCGGCAATCGGTTTTCCTCACTGGAAAAGCGGGGACGGGTAAATCGACTTTCCTGAAGTATATCTGCAAGAACACCAAGAAAAAGCATATCGTACTGGCCCCCACCGGCATCGCCGCCATTAATGCCGGTGGCAGTACTTTACACAGTTTCTTCAAGCTCCCCTTCCATCCATTGCTGCCCGACGACCCCAACCTAAGCCTGCAACGGGGACGTATCCACGAATTCTTCAAGTATACCAAGCCCCATCGGAAGCTGTTGGAACAGGTAGAGTTGGTCATTATCGACGAGATATCGATGGTGCGGGCAGATATGATTGATGCCGTAGACCGCATCCTGCGAGTATACAGCCGCAACCTGCGTGACCCATTCGGCGGGAAACAGGTTTTACTGGTGGGCGATGTATTCCAGCTGGAACCGGTGATCAAAGGAGACGAACGAGAAATTATCAACCGCTTCTATCCCACTCCTTACTTTTTTTCGGCACGGGTTTTCAACGAAATAGAGTTGGTATCCATCGAATTGCAAAAGGTATACCGGCAGTCGGGGCCCATTCTGGTGGAGTCAGCAACGGAAGTGGAGTTACCGGTGGTAGAGATCAGCGCCGGATACACACTGCCGATGATGCCTTCCTTCTCCAGCATTTTCAGCATATCATAGGGGGCGACCCGATTGGGGTCGTTGTTGGCGTACACGGGGTCGAAGCCGGCGTGGACGGACTCCCACTTGCCGCTCTCCAGCTTGTCGCCCTCCACGGGATACTCCTTCCAGAACTTGGCGGTAGCCGCCACCATGTGGTCGGGGTTGCCCATGGGGACCATGCCGCCGGTGGTGCAGAGGGCGATCTTGGCCTTGCTGAGGTCGGCAATGGGGGCAGAGGGCTCCACCTTCTCATAGGTGGAGATCTCCAGCTCGGTCTTGTAGGGCTCGCCCTTGACCTTGGCCAGCAGCATATCCACGGCACGCTCGGCACCGTTCTTCTCCCGGAAGATGTTCACACGCTTGCCCTTGGCATAGTACTGCTCGTCCTCCGGCGTGCCGATGGGCTCACCCGTCAGCAGCTTTCTGGCAAAGCCGGCCATCAGGGGTACGGCCTTGCGGATACCGGCGGCGGACTTAGCCACCCGCAGGATGTACACGTCCTTCTTGAACATATCCACGGCGGGGTTTTCCTCGTACAGGCCGGTGATGGCCTCCACCCCCGCCTGCTCCTTGGCGGTCTTGCACACGTCGCCGCAGGCGATGCCGAAGCGGCCGGCGTTAAAGGCAGGACCGGCAATGATGAG
>ENA-OPAG01000773-OPAG01000773.1-human-gut-metagenome-genome-assembly--contig:-NODE-773-length-18242-cov-2.417661_pt1 | contig 18242 bp, 17 predicted proteins | sample MGYA00241053_ERZ501422 | MGnify/ENA primary metagenome ERZ501422 (study PRJEB25962, sample SAMEA2042619) | human gut metagenome | biome: human gut; feature: human-associated habitat; material: faeces... | reverse complement strand
GATCACATCATCCGGCAGATAGCTCATGGCCGCGGTGCCGCCCGCCGCAAGCTGTGCGTTGGCAACGAGATTGATGGTCACGAAATTGGTGAACGACTGCGCCAGCGGCGTCTGCTCGCGTACGTCCATGACGGCTTGTTTGATGGCGGCACGCAATGCGCCGAGTGCGTCATTGGCGGATGGGTCATCGCTCATGATCTGCTCCCTACGTTGGTCCTAACCAACAGGTTCAAAGGGTCAGGCGTTCATGCCTATCTCAGCTTGATGGACTTGGCCATCAAGCACCCCCGCATGTTTACAACAGTGCTTAATCTATCTACGTCCCTTGACAGGCGCGATTTCGTAGGTGATTTTGGGCTTCCGTAGGTGGTTGCTGCCGGATAAGCATCGGCGAGATGCCTGGAATTAGGCGTTTGCTCGTGTCCGGATTCGAAGCTGATCGCCTACGGAACGCAAAAATCACCTACGGAACGCAGTCAGTCGCTTTGCGTCGTGTCGATGACGTTGCTGCAGTATGCCGTCCTGCCGGCAGTCACGTCGGCGTAGAAGCGCTGTTTTTCATCGATGTAGGCGATGGCTTTACGCAGTTCCTCCAGTTGCGTCTCCAGATGCTCGCGTTTTTCGGCAAGGATTTCCTGACGTTCCGGTATCGATGACTCACCTTCGAGACAGAGTTGCGTGTAGTGCCGCATCTCCTTGATGCCCAGACCGCAGCGTTTGAGACATGTCAGGTCGTTGATCCATGCGATGCATCGCGCGTCGAAGACGCGTCGGTTGTTCTGGTCTCGTTTGAGACCGGGCACGAGTCCTGAATTGCAATAGAACTTCAATGCTTCGTAATTCATGCCGGTTAGTTTGCAGGCCTGCTTCATCGTATAGGTTTTCATGTTCTTATGGAGTGGCACTGCCGTGATTGCCATACGTGGCTCCTTTCGGACGCTGCGCGGCAGGACGTTCGGCGGGTGCCGCCGGATGGGGTCGGGCTTGAGGCGCATTGTTCTTTTTGTTTGTACCTATCATGTCACATTTCCGGTTATTAATACCGGTAGATAGTACCGGCGTGCCGTAATTTGACCGGTAGCAGCTACCGGATTTTATCTTGGGGGTCAGAACGGCATACATGCCGGCACTGAATACCGACGAATTTATGGAAGGAAAAACAGTGGAATACGTGAAACTTGCCAACGGTGTTGAGATTCCGAAGATCGGATACGGCGTCTTCCAGATCAGCAAGGACGATGCTCCTCGCTGCGTGCGCGAGGCCATCGAGACCGGGTACCGCCATATCGACACCGCACAGTCGTACTTCAACGAGGCCGAAGTCGGCCAAGGAATCAAGGATTCCGGTATCGATCGTAAGGATCTGTTCCTCACTACCAAGATCTGGATCAGCAATTACGGCTATGAGAACACGCTGAGGTCCGTCGATGTGTCCTTGAAGAAGCTTGGCACCGACTATCTCGATCTGGTGTTACTGCACCAGCCGTTTTCCGATACCTACGGCGCGTGGCGTGCACTCGAAAAGCTCTACAAGGACGGCGTGATCCGCGCCATCGGCGTGAGTAACTTCTATCCGGATCGTCTGGCCGATATGGTCGCCTTCAATGAGATCGCCCCGATGGTCGATCAGGTCGAGACTAATCCGCTCAACCAGCAGATCGAAGCTCGCAAGAACATGGTCAAGCGGGGCGTGGCTCAGGAAGCATGGGCTCCGTTCGGGGAGGGCATGCAGAACATGTTCTCCAATCCCACCCTGGCCAAGATTGGCGAGGTACATGGCAAGTCCGTCGCGCAGGTGATCCTGCGTTGGCTCACTCAGCGCGACATCGTCGCTCTGCCCAAGTCCACGCACAAGGAGCGCATGGAAGAAAACCTGAACATCTTCGATTTCCGGCTCTCCGACAGCGAGATGACAACCATCGCGGGCCTTGACACCAAGACCAGCATGTTCTTTCGCCACGACACCCCTGAGGCGGTCGACCGCTTCGTCAGTTATGTCAAGGAACGTGCCGGCCGCGAGTGATTCCGGCCCATGACATGGTCGGTGCCGGCAGCACTGTGTATCTGGGCTTCCCGATTTGGTGGATGGCACCTGTTTGGCTGGTGAACGATTCCGTCAAATCCAACGATTTCGCAGGTAAGACGATCATTCCGTTCTGCACTTCCGCCAGCTCCGATATCGGCAACAGTGCATCCACGCTCCAGAAAATGGCAGGCAGCGGTACATGGCTTACCGGGCACCGTTTCTCGGAATCTGTTTCCGAGAAGGACGTGACCGATTGGCTGATTTAGTCCAAAAACGGCATCGCCGAATAGCGAAGACATGGGGCGACCATTGTGTACGTTCGGCTGCAGCATTTCGTGTGCTGAATAGCAGGTCGCCTCTTCCACGCTCTTTTGAGTATCCCATCCGAATGTTTAAGCCGGCGTGGAAGTAGTAAGTGGTATGTGTGCTGTCCTGCCTTGCAGGAAGACATGGCGGGCATTTTCATTATGATGAAACGTCATCAAATATCGGATTATTTCCGATAATCATTCCACGAGATGGGCTTCCCCGTATTATTTCCTGAGACGTTTGTGACGCCCCTATGTATTTGCATGCGGGGATAGAATTGTTGACGGAAGAGAACCGTGAAAGGAATGTGCGTTGGCGAGAAATGACGGGAGTCGAAGGAGGCGGGGCGGTCTTTGCGATAGGTTGTTCGGCGATCTCAGTGCAAAAAAGTTGCGTAAGGTGTTGTTTGGCGCTGTTGCGGCAATTGTCACTGTTGCAGTTGTCCTGTTTGTGTGGAACGGTGTCGTTAAACCTGTTTTTGACAATGCAAGGACCGAATCTACCATCAGTGTGGAAAGCCAGTTGCAGGCGGCTGTGAATATCGACGATCTATCGACCGCGAAATTCCATTATGGCTGTGTTGCTGTAAAGAAAGACAATGCTGGTAAGGACAAGTGGCATGTTGCATATGAGGCGACGGTGACTGCTGGCGTCAAGATGAGCGATATCACGTTCGAAGTGGACGATACCGCGAAGACCGTCACTCCGATTCTGCCGAAGCCGACTATTGGGGACGTCGTGGTTGATAGCGGCAGCCTCGACTTTTTCGAGAACAATCCGTCCGTTGAAATTGATGAGGTGATCAAGCTTTGCAAGCAGGATGCGCAACAGGAGACCAAGACAAACGGAGACATTATTTCTATTGCTGCCAGCAATCTTGAACAAACTGTGGATGCGTTGACCAAGGATCTCGTGGAAGCAAAAGGATACAAATTGCAGAAGGCCGAGACCGTAAAGCTCACTAAGGAGACCGCGCATGCTGACGAATAATCGTTCCATGAAACGTGCGATTGCCGCATTATGTGTTGCTACGCTTGCATGTTCTGCTGTAGGGTGCGGCGAGGAAAAGAAAGAAGCTATCCCAACTTTCTCGAATGCCACGTATATCGCACAGATGGCCACATTAAAATGTTATTACCACAACACGGCCAAGCTCAGTCATGAGGGATCGTGGTTCTTCAATAATGGCTACAAACGTATGTGGATGGAATACAGTGGCATCGTGAAGTACGGTATTGATGCCGATAAAGTAACAATTAGTCCAGATGCCAACGGTCATAAAGTAATCATTACCGTGCCTCCAGCTCACGTGTTGGATGATCCGGACGTAAATGAGAAGTCGTTCAGCAAACCGCTGGTGAGCACTGGTTTCGCCACTTCGATTACCGCCGAAGAGAAAACGGAAATGTTTGATAAGGCCCAGCAAAGCATGCTGAAGCAGGCGAAAACCGATTCGGCGTTGCTTGCCCAAGCCGAAGCTCGCGCGCGGACTATTCTAGAGCAGTATGTGCGCAATGTGCTTGGCGACGACGCGAAGAACTGGACTATCGAATTCAAGGATGTGCAATAGTCGCCAAGCGGAAACCGACTCACATCACCCGCAATTGCCATCGTGGATGGCTGTGGCCAGCTGGTCGCTGTGCGCATCCATCGCGTATTCGGCGACGCCCTGCTGCTGGTCGGCGATGCGGTTGCGATCGGCCCCGAAAAACAGCACCGAATAGGAATTCGTCACCGCCTCGGTGCGGTCGGCTGCGATTGTCGGTTGCGTGGTGCCGCAGGAGATCATGATCGAGCGGTGCGAGAGCTCGTGCTTGACCATGTCCACCAGCCAAGGGCTTCGCGCGGTCTGCGTCCAATCCGGATGCGTGGTGAGGATATGCACGACATCCCGCTGCGTGCGGTCGGGCATCTGGCAGTAATAGGCCGCCACGAATCCGTTCGGATTCTCACCTGACTGGCCGCCGCAGTTGAATTCCATGGTCTGCTCGATCTGCACGCCCATCGTTGATACCACGTTCGTGGCGAGCGTGTACCATCCGGCCGGATCGCCGTTGCGCTCAGGTACGGCGATCGCAGCCGCCGAGGCTTCCTCGCTGTGCAGATTGTTGACCGCGGACGAGACCTGCTGCTTCACGTCCGAGCGCAGCTTGTGCAATGATTCCAGTCCGGTGAGCATCTCCCGCATCGACGAATACTCACGCTGTTTGCCGTATCGGTCGATGAGCTCGTTCACCTGCGTCGGATCGTCCACCTGCAGCAGCCATTGCGCCGCATGCTGGCTGAAATCGTCCGCCATGGCCGCGTCGACCGCGCTGAGCAGCTCCTTGGTCTGTGCGTCGAGATTATGGGCCGCCACACGCATGCTGTCGATGATGGTGCGCTGCTGGTTGCGGTACAACAGCCCGATGATGCGTTCCTGCAGATTGTCCGACAGCAGATACTTGATCTGCTTGGTGTCGGCAAGCCGGTCGTAATCGTCCATATACTGTTGCACGGTTTCGATGTGCGCGGCGAATTGATCCGGATCATCTAGGCTCTGCGCGAACGTGATGCTGTCCTGCGCGGTCTGCCGGATGTCCTGCATCGTTTCGATCTGCGGCTTGACGTTGCCGGCCGCTTCGCTGGTGGTGGCGTGCAGGAAATTGGCGACGCCGGCGATGACGGCAAGCACGACGAGCACGCCCACGATACGTATGGTGTTCCGCCGGCCGCGTGAATTCGGGTTGTGGTACAGCATGTCTCCAGCCTATCTTGTGTGATGTGTCGATGTTCCGTTTGGTGTTGTTTGGACGGCATATGGATTGGCGCCCATTTCCAAGAGATGTAGCTGCGTCCTTTATAGGCATTCTTGAAGTGAATGCGGTTTGCCGAGCCATGGGCAGTACGATTGCTCATATCGCGCAGACGTGAATAATTCGGTATCGGGGCAGATCTGATGGCAGAAATCAAGATTGATTATTCGTGCGATGCAGAAAGCCGTCACCGTAAGCGCTTTCCGTTGTTTTATTGCGGCCGCAGCAGATAGAACCGTGCCTCCGGTGACCCAGGAATCGTCAATTAGCAGGACGTGTTGAAGCAATGACTGATTGTATTCTTCAGCGAGGGCAAAGGTATCGAGGCTGAGTCTTCTGGCCTTTGATCCTGTGGGAACAAGCTTGATCTCAGGAATGCCCGCCATGTAAGGGTATACCAACGCGTTAAGGGGGTGACGTTGATTGTCACGAGGCGCGCCCTGTGTGGATGGCACTGTTGCCCATGCTGTCACATCCCGTCCTCCGCAAAGTTTGACGAGACATTTTCTGTGCACGATTAGAGCGTGCATCAGCATGTATTTCAGGACGTTTATGGCTTCTGTATTAGTGCTGGATGCTTTGTAATCGTACATGTACTTGGTCATCTGGCTGGCGATTTTTCGCCCGGAATATTCGGGTGCATACACCATCGCTCTAATGGGGTAGGGGAGAAGCTGAAGAGAGCCTAGGTTTTTGGCACGGGCATGGTTCCTATTGCACTGGAGGCATAGATCATAGTTCGGGCTTTTGGGCCCTCCGCAAATACGGCATATGTGGTTGGAAGGATCCGAATAGATTACGTTCGAGGCGAAACCTCCGACCAACTGATTCAGATTGTGCTCGACATTCCTGTAGACGGATAAGGTATCGGTCATGCCGTCAGTCCTTGCGCCATGTGAATGCGCTGCAGCATTTCATCCGCATCGGAGTTGATGCTTTTGATTTCACGGAGGGCTTGTTCGACTTGTTCCACACTATCCACCACGTAGACTCCGGGCTTTCCCACGTATGTTTTGGCCCATTCCGTGCTATCTACTACATTCCGTCGGATGATAACCGGTCGCCCATGCTGTAGGGCCTTTCGTGCCTGGATTCTTGTGCCGGAATATTCGTGCGCTTCAACGATCACAGTGGCGATGCCATAGCCTGACATGAGTGTGTTGCGCATAGGGAAGGTTTTTCTCGTCGGTGCTGTATCGGGGTAGAACTGAGAGAATACTAAGCCACGCTGTTCGATTTCATGTTGAAGGTCCTTGTTCGACGGCGGGTACTGACGGCAGATTCCCGTACCGATGAACGCCACGGTTCGGCCTCCCGATTCCAATGCTGTGGTATGGGCGAAGGTGTCGATCCCTTCTGCCAGGCCTGCGATTACGGTTAGTCCGTTGTCGACAAGCATATGCGCGGTTTCCTGTGCGAATGCCATACCTTCCGGAGTGCATTTGCGCGAACCGACAACACTGACACCCAGTTCGTTGGTTTGGAGTTTGCCTTTGTAGAAGAGAAATGGGGGAACGTCGATTATCGATCGAAGACGTTCGGGGAAATCCGCATCTAGGACGTTCAAAAAGTCAAGTCCGCGGTTATTCCAATCAGTGTATTCGGCTTCTGCGAGCCGCCATGCGTTTTCCAATTCAGTACGGCGTGAAAGGTGTTCGATTTCGGATGATTCGTTGAACAGCGTTCCTTGCTCGAACGATGCATCGTCCTTCTCGAAAAGCGGATATGTCACGGGGTCGATGGCGTTACGGTAAACCTTTATGGCGTTGCCTGCAATAATGCACTGATTGGCTATGGATGACCAAGTATCCGGCTTATGACAGGCTCGGAGCAAGGCCAGCAAAGCTATGTTGTTCTTGTCCTGCTCGTTCAAGAATCAAGCACCTCCCCATGCCTTTACGATGTTGAATTATCAATATAGATTAACAATTTCGATGAACATTTAGCTCGACTTGCTTTCCAAGCATGAAGAGCACAAATGCTATATGCGTGGCGTAGCGCGTTTCACTTGACCGGTCAATAATTCGGTTGCAATCTGGTTGGGGAACAAATGCCGTGCTTACCGCCGTTTGGCTCCATCCGGCCATGCGATGCCGGTGTCAGGGGAGTGCAGGACGTTCTTGTAGATGTCGTTGCGTACGTAGATTTCCACGGAACCGCGCGACCGCTGGTCTTTCCATGGCGTGACGGTTTCGGCGATGCGTATTTTCGTGTAGTCGTTCCGGTCATAGCCGAGGGCGCTGAAGAAGAACGGCTGATAGATGGTGTCGTAGAATTCGGGTTCGCCCCATGATCTCCAGGTTTCGATGTCTTGTTTGCCGGCATAGGGGTCTATGCACCATTCCCAAGAGATGTAGCTGCGCCCTTTATAGGCACTGGACATGAGCGTACGCTTGAAGTACGGGTCGGCGGTGACCAGTGTTCCGCTCACCCACGATGTGTAGTCGATGCAGTCCTTGCCATCGGCGCAGTAGCCGCCTTGATTGATTCGTTCCTTGACATCCGGGGACGCATTCGTGGAATTGATGCGAGTCCAGCCAGCCATCCAACGGTATTGCTCCAGATGATTGGTCTTGATGAACGAGGCCACCGTCCGGGATGAGGAATACTCGTATCGTATGTCGCATATGCTGGCGTTGATCGTCCAATACACGCTGATTAGCATGGCACCTAAAGCGAGGGCCTTCAGCATGATGAGATAGTTGCGCGCTTTCTTCACCCCAAGCTTGCCGGCGAATTGGTCGGCCATGGTGGCGCACCAGGCCGGCCAATCATCCACGCCGATACGTCGTTCGTCGCAGTCAATCGCGAGCACCGCGATGAAGAATCCCAGCAGGATGCCCAGATGGTGCATAGAGAAATGCTGCGCGAACACCAAGCACATCACTGTGTACGAGCTCAGCAGCAGCATTGCGTTGTGCCGACGTCGGCTGATGTGGATGAGCGGGGCCCACATGAGGCATGACACGGTTCCCGTGTACAGCAGTGTCGGTGATAGGCCGATGAATACCAGATTCGTGTCCGACACCGTCGAGGTGAATAATGCTTCGGCCGGCAGCAGCAGCCAGGAATTGCAGATTTGTATCCATAGTGGTGCCGGCTGTGTCATGCCGGAGATGTCGAAATTGCCGGAATACACGTCTTTTGCGGGCATCACGTCGATCAGTATGGCCATCGCCGCCGCGAGCAGCGCCAGCAGCGCGATGAACCGTCGCCGGTTACGTATCAACGAGTGTTCCTGCCAGACGAACCGCACTACCCAATTCGCCGCGAACATGCCGGCGATTACCAGTCCATATGAACTGGTCAGGCACAGCAGCATCATGCTGAGCGCTTCGCGCCATGGTTTCTCGTCGCGGGTTTTCCAGTTGATAGCCACCAGCAGCATGGCGGCGACCATCAGCGCATAGGGGCGCGACGTGACGCCGTACTGATAGCACAGGAAATAGGAGAACGGCAGGATGACTTTGAATGGTTCCGGCAGTTTGGTTTTGAATTCCAACAGCCAGATCATGAGTGTGGCGCATGCCAGATTGATGCTTTTCAGACCGATCTCGTAGGGTACGCCGAGTTTTGCGGGTGCGGCGAGCATCATCCACCACAGAGGCGGATGCCCCTCATAGTGTGGACGTTCCAGAATCATCTCCCGCCACGAGCAGTCGCGCGCGATGAGCCAGGCTTGCGCCTCGTCGAACCATGGTTCGTGGAAACACATCACCGTGCCCACCACGATGACATACGCCGCGAGCACGATGCAGTGCAAACGATGCGGCGTGAGCCAATGCCGAATTGCGTCGCATCGTGTTCTGTTGTCTGTGGCTGCTACTGTTGCAGAACTCATGTTTCCTGTTTCCCGTTGCGTTCGAAATACGCGCGATTGCTGCGTGACTTTGCGATTATTGCGTGGCCGCGCATGGACCATGGCGGTTCCGTCATTTTCCTTGTTGGGGACCCGCCATTGGATGCATGGGCACACCATCGCGCCAGCTGTGCCGGCCATCCTTAGAACGACTTGCGCGCGCCGCAGAGCTTCTCGAACTCCTCGCGTACCTGCACCTTCACCAGCGCGTCCTCGAATGTGATCACGCCCTTGTTCACCAGTCGCGCCAGATCCTGATCGAGCGTGTGCATGCCTTCCTTCTCGCCGGACTGTAGCACGGTGCGAATCTGATGCGCCTTGCCACTGCGGATCAGTGAGGAAACGGCCGGAGTGTTGATCATCACTTCAGTGGCTGGTGCACGGCCATGGCCGGTAGCGCGCGGAATCAGTGTCTGTACGATCACGGCACGCAAGGTGGAAGCTACCTGCACGCGAATCTGCTGCTGCTGGTTTTCCGGATACACGTCGATGAGACGGTCCACGGTGGAGCCGGCGTCCTGAGTATGAAGGGTTGCGAACACCAAGTGGCCGGTTTCCACTGCGGTCAGTGCGGTGGAAATGGTTTCCAAGTCTCGAAGCTCACCGACTTCGATAATGTCCGGATCCTCACGCAGCGCGCGTTTCAGTGCTTCCGCGAAGCTCTTCGTGTCGGTGCCCACCTCACGCTGGCTCATCACGCAACGCTTATGCTGATGCACGAATTCGATCGGGTCTTCGATGGTGATGATATGGTCGGCACGTTCCGCATTCGCCTTGTCCACGATTGCGGCCAGTGTGGTCGACTTACCGGAACCGGTCGGGCCGCATACAAGCACCAGACCACGTGGCAACAGCGCAAGGTCGGCGATACGCGGGTCAATTCCCAGTTCCTGCGCGGTTTTGATTTCCGTAGGAATGGTACGCAACGCGGCGCATACGCCCATACGGTCGCGGTATACGTTCACGCGGAAGCGCAGCAGATCGCCAATGGCGAAGGAGATATCAAGTTCCAGATCATCTTTGAAACGTTCCATCTCTAATTCGTTGGTCATGACTTTCACTGCTTCGTACGTGTGATCCTTCGTCCACACGCTCAATCCCTTGGCGGGGCGCAGCTTGCCATCCACGCGCAGCATTGGCGGGTCGTTGATTACCAAGTGCAAATAGGACGCATTGAGCTCAACCAGCTGGCGGATGGCCGACACGAATTCGTCGTCCGCGTCCGGATGTTCGGTGCGCAGCGTCTGTTCGACCTGCTCGGCCTTGATCTTACGTTCTTCCGGAACGGCATCCTCGTCGGCGTCGTTGGTTTCAGGCACTACGAAATCCGCGAATGGCCTGGTCTGCGGCTGGGGCTGACTCATCTGCTGTTGCTGTGGCTGCGGCCTTTGGAAAGCTGCGTCCTGCGGAATGTGAGTGATGGTCGGAGGCATCTGCTGCGCTGCGGTTTCGGTGATGTCGGCCTGTCGCTTAGCGAATGGTGTGGCACCCGGTACGAAGGACGGTGGATTGCTGTCGATCTGCTGGATCGGCCCATGCTCCTCATATGCGGGATTTTGCTGGGTCGCGTCAGTGTCCTCATCAAACTGCAGGCTGCCGGTACCGACTGGTTGACGGTCGATTGTTGTTGGAAAAACATGCGCTTCCTGCGATTGTTGTATGGCTTGCGTAGTCTGTTGTTGAGCAACAGACTGTTCGGATGGTTGAGACTGTGAAACTGGCTGCGGGTCGGGAATTTGCACATCCTGCTGGCTTACAGTCGGCATTGAATTAAGCGAAGCGAAAATGCCCTTAAGGCTTTCATCATCTGCCTGAATCGCATTGTCGGAAGACCAATGACGTCCCTTGCGGGGATCCTCATTGAACGATGGAGTGTTGTTGGGAATGGTCACGCCTTTGAGACCGGAAAGATATCCGCCATTGTTCCACGTTTGCTCGATGGTCATCATTGTCCTTTTAATAGGTGGGTTGCTGTCTGAAAATGTCGGTCGTGCCGGCGCTTCGACGCGCCGACGCAACCGAACGTTTTATAGGTGTTTTATAAGTGCGGAGAGGTGCATAGGTGCATGTAACGTCAGGTGGAACCTACACCGTCACGCGAAGCACTTCCTCCACGGAGGTAATGCCTTGAAGCGCCTTCTGCCAACCGTCCTTACGAAGTGTGGTCATGCCTTGCTCCTTCGCCGCCTTGTCAATATCAATCGACGTGGCGCCACGGGCTATAAGATCCTCCATTGTTGAATCCACGCCCATGACCTGCTGGATGGCCACACGGCCGCTATAGCCGGTGTTGGCGCATTCTCGGCATCCTACCGGACGCCATATCGTCGGAAGAGGGGTATCTGGCATGTGTGGAACACCCAACGTCCGAAGCTCCGCCTCGGTGGCAGTATCCTGACGCTTGCACTTCTTGCACAGGCGGCGAGCCAGTCGCTGAGCCATCACCGCAGCAAGCGACGAGCTCAATAGGAACGGCTCCACACCCATTTCCGTCAAACGTGTCACCGCGCTTGGCGCATCATTGGTGTGCAGGGTGGAAAGCACCAAATGGCCGGTCAACGAAGCCTCAATAGCAATGTTGGCGGTCTCCTGATCTCGAATCTCGCCGATGAGCACCACATCAGGGTCTGCACGAAGGATCGAACGCAGAGCCGCGGCGAACGTCATACCGGCCTTGTTGTTCACCTGAACCTGATTGATGCCTCTCATACGGAATTCCACCGGGTCCTCAACCGTAATGATGTTGATTTCCGGACGGGCCACATCACCCAACGTGGCATACAACGTGGTCGACTTACCCGAACCGGTAGGACCGGTGACCAACACCAGACCATACGGACGGTTGTACGCCTTGGAGAACACGTCGAAATTACGTTGGCTGAAATTCAAATCCTCCACCTTGAGATTGCCCGAAGGCGTGCTCAGGATTCGCATAACAATCTTCTCGCCCCATACCGTCGGCAGTGCGGCCACACGAAGATCCACCTTCTGACCATTGTGCTTGACGACCATCCTGCGGCTTACGGCGCTCGCCGATATCCATATCGGACATGACCTTGATGCGGCTGATCACACCTTGGGTCATGGCTTTCGGTGCCTTTTGGAACACGTGCAGCACACCGTCGATACGGTAGCGCACGAGCAGACCGTCTTCCTGCGGTTCGATGTGGATATCGGAGCAGTGGTCGTCGATGGCCTGGTTGATAAGTAGACTGACGAAGCGTGCCACGGGGGAAGCGTCCTCGCCGCTGTCGGATTCGAGGTCGACTTCCTTTTTCGCGGTTGCGGCGATTTCGTGGGAAAGCTCAGTCAATTCCGCGTTGGCGCGCAGATAGCGATTGATGGCATCCTTCACTTGGGATGGCATGGCCACCATGGGAATGACCGGCATGCCGGTGCTGGCGGACACGTCGTCGATGGCGGCGAAGTTTTTCGGGTTGGCCATGGCCACGGTGATGCGTCCGTTGACAATGGACAATGGCAGCAGCTGGTTGCGACGGCACAGGTCGTCCGGCACCATGCTGATGACTTCTTTGTCTACTTGGTATTCGTTGAGGTCTACGAACGGCAGACTCATGCCTTGAGCTAGCGCCATAGCATATTCGCGTTCGGTGTTTTCGTCCATGCCTTCGGTGGATGTGGGCATGGCGGGAAAGTCGCTAGTGGCGTCGCTGGGTGCAGCGGCATGGCGTGGCTGGCTCGGCGTGAAAATCTGGTTGATTTCTCCTGTGACCGGGGAGTTCAAATCCATGCGCTCCGAGAAATCGCTCGGCGTGTCGTCGTTTCGATTGCGCTTGAGGAAAGGGAAACGGCTTCCCGAACCGGCGTCGCTCATAATGACCTCCTGGACCATGCGCCGGAACGCACGGTATGACTTATGACTCTTTGCAAACACAGGTGTTTGCGGGCCTGAGAATGTTCAGTTGTTCATGGTCATGTGAGCTAACGATTGCAGTGTTGTGCACTACTACTCGCATAGTTTAGCGGCTTTGTGACTGAAACGCCAATTGTCATGTGGTGTTTGGAAGGGTGTGAAAACGTTGGCAGGGAATCGTGATACAGTACAGATATTCATGCACCGCCTTTTCTGCGGTGATTTTCCTGTTGCCTCCGATGATGGGGTGATACTGCATGAAGGAGCTGCTCATGGAGCACAGCTGGCGTAGGGCGGTAAATGATGCCGCGACAGGGCTTGCAATACATAACGTCAAACGATTGCCGAAACGTGGCGAGTCGGGTTTCACATTGGTTGAGGTATTGGTGGCGATTGTGGTGCTGAGCATCACAGGTCTTGCCGCCGCACAGTTCGCGATTACTGCGATTCGTACTTCTTATGCCCAGCAGCAGCGTTCAGCAGCCATTGCTTTGGGTAGTGATGGTATCGAACGCATGCGCGCACAGATAGCGGATCATACTTCTGCGTCATCCTCCTATTACACGGATTTGCTGCCTGGCATGGGTGTGGATGATGTGAAGAAAGCACATGCGAATCTCACGGCAGTGGGGGCCATCACCTCACAATTCTCGGATTTGGAGGCTACGGCCACTCCGGATGCCGATACGAGCAAGTACATTCAGCCGGTGCGCACTACCACGGGCAAAGACGCCAAACATACTACATATACGGTGAACACCGTGATTGAGAAGTGCTATCGGGAAAGCGGCACCATGGATTGTAGAACCGCTTCGGAACTGGGTATTGACGGGCATGCGTCCATTAGCGGTCTTGACGGTACTCCTGACGCCTCGCTGCGATCCAGCATCCTGAGTCAGGACAACATTCCTACTAAGGGATTCACCTTTATGGCGAAAACGTATATGCCGATGGTACGCGTGGTGGTAGGCGTCACCTGGTCGGATAATATTGGCGCAGACAAAACGGCCGTGTATACCACCAATGAACTGTTGAATGTGATCGGGGCCTGAAGGAGCGGGACGGCTTATGGAAGAGAAGAACTCTGGATTCAGTCTGAATCGCCGATTATTACGTGCGCTCCGTAGGCGTGCTCGTGGTGAAGGCGGCGTTACCCTGGTGGAGATGATGGTTTCATTGTTTATTTTTGCCATTGTTTCCACCATGTTCACGGTGTCGATCGTACAATATTTGCATTCCACCACAGCCGATGCTATCCGCACCAGATCGGCTACGGAAATAGCTACATCGGTGCAGGCTCTGGACCGATATGTTCGCAATGCCGAAGGTGTGGAAGAGGCTGCCAGCGGTGACAGGTTGACTTTGGTGACCACTGATGCCGATGGGATTCGGCAATGCGCTGTGATTGAGTACACAGAGGCCACGTGGTCCGGCGGGCGAGTTGATGATTATGGTTCCGTCGTGGTAAAAACCAGACCATATGCAACCGGTGCGGGGGGAGCGTGGAGCGAGCATGCGGTGTTGACGGCGGTGATGAACAACAGTACCGCTTCAACGTCCGATGATTCGCTGTTCAAAAACAAACTGTTCAGCATGGATGGCGGTACGCGCGTGGTGCGGTATTCGCCGGTGACGGGTTCGTATGTGGGTGGCAAGCCGGTCACCTCGAACACATTGACATCGTTTACAGCTCGCAATGTGGGTTCGAGTGCTTCGGTCGACTTCAGTCAATGTCGTTGAATGACGGTGTCTGTAAGGGCTCTCCCTTGTGGGGGAGCCCTTTTTCTATACTTCCAAATACCCCCGACGCGCCCGGGGGGAAATGGTTTTTTGATGAATTTTCGTCAAAACATGCTGAAAATATTTTCTGAAACACTATTGAAAATATAACTATTCCGGGGCAAACGTTTCAGACGAAGAGATACACCGGTAGACCGACGGACTCAACGCATGTTACGGAATCGGACGGTGGTGATTGTGTGAAGAGGGGTTATGCAATCGTATTGAAAGAGTTTGATTCGGGGTTGTGATGAAAACGGTGGATGAAACATCATTGGTGCGATTGATGCACTGCATCTGGTACTGCAAACGATGTCAATACGACTACGCTGAGAGTTGTTGGTTATGTGAGCCAGCCACCCCCACAAGGGGAAATAACGCAAAGAAGAATCGCTGTGGACCATCCGAAGTTGGACGGTCCCACGGTATGTCCTTCCAATTGGAAAGAAGGGTTCATTATGAAGAGCGTACGCAATGCGCTGAATCGCCGCGCCAAGGGCGAGAAGGGCTTCACCCTCGTCGAACTGCTCGTGGTCGTCATCATCATCGGCATCCTTGCCGCCGTGGCCATCCCGATCTACCTGAACCAGCGCAAGGCCGCCTGGAACTCCGCCACCGAGTCGGACGTTAAGAATGCTTCCATTGTTATGGAGACCATTATGACCAATAATGGTGGGAAAGTTCCGGCTGCTGTCAAGACGTCCTGCGGTCCGGGCGCTACCCATTGTGACATTTTTGATGGCAATGAGGTCACCGTTTCTGATGGCGTGACTCTTACCATTACGCCAAATGGCACTACTTACCAAATCGAAGGATCGAACAATAACGATTCGAACTGCAAGACCTATACCTACGATTCTGCAACTGGCAGCATCACACATAACTGATTTTGTGAATTACTAGTTATGAGTAAGGTGTCGGAGGCAAGTGATGCCTTCGGCACCTTACTCATATTCACACAATATTTTGTACGCCATTCGGTAATTGAGGGGAATCCATGGCCAAGGCACAGGCACAAGCGCCACTGCAGCAGAACACCACGCAGAAGTGGAAGTACAAGGGCGTCTCGCTCGATGGCACCAAGCAGATGAAAGGCACCATCGAAGCCAACTCGCGCGATCAGGCCGTGGCGCGCATCACCCAGATGGGAGCCATCCCCACCGAACTGGTGAACCTCTCCGCAGGCACCGGTCTCAACACTGAAATCAACATCAAGGCGTTCGAGAAATATCCAAGCAAAAAAGACTTCGCCGTAATGGCGCGGCAGCTCGCCACCATGGTGGCGGCTGGCGTCTCGCTGATCCGAGCCTTGAACATCGTCACCGAACAAATCGAGAACGTGAAACTCCGCAAGGCAGTGCAGGCCTGCGTGGCGCAAGTGGAAGGCGGCTCGTCCTTCTCCGAAGCCATGTCGGCGGATCCCGATTCCCTGTTCCCGCCGATCATGGTCAACATGGTTCGTGCCGGCGAGACCGGCGGCTTCCTAGACAAATCGCTGCTCACCGTGGCGGACAGCTTCGAAGCGGATGTGAGGCTCCAAGGGCAGATCAAAAGCGCCATGGCCTATCCGGTCGTGGTACTGGGCATCGCCCTGATCTTGGTGATGGTGATGCTGCTCACCATCGTGCCGATGTTCGCCAGCATGTACGATTCCATGAATGCCCAGTTGCCATTCGTGACCCAGATCCTGGTGGACCTCGGCAAAGTGATGCCCTACGTGCTTCCGATGCTGATCGTGGCCGTCGTGGCGCTGGCCATGTTCTGGAAGCGCAACCGTAACAAAGACATCATCCGCACCTGGTGGGATCCGTTCACACTCAAGGCACCGGTGTTCGGCAAGCTGGACACCAACGTGGCCCTGGCCCGCTTCTGCAATAATTTCTCTTCCATGCTCGCTTCCGGTGTGCCGATTCTCCAGGCACTTGATATCGTCGGATCGACTTCGGGCAACTATGTGATCGATTCGTCTTCGAAGCGTGTGGGCCGTTTGGTGGAACGTGGCTACCGTCTGGCCGACAGCATGAGCACCGAAAAGATCTTCCCGAACATGCTGGTGCAGATGGTGTCCATCGGCGAGGACTCCGGCGCCATCGACAAAATGCTGTCCAGCGCGGGCCGAGCGTATGACGAAGAGGCCCAATCCATGGCCAAACAGCTCACCTCGTTGCTGGAACCACTGATGATTCTGTTCCTCGGCGTGGTGGTCGGCTTCATGGTGGTGGCATTGTATATGCCGATGTTCTCCATGTTCGACGCCATCAATGGTCAGGCCTGACCTGATATCCGAGTACCCGAGCGAAACATACCTTTATATATAGGAGCAAGCATGAAACAGACCGGATTGTGGTCCAGACTCAACCGCAGGTACCGTGCGGCATTACGCGAACGCATGGGGGAGCACGGCGCCGCCATGATGCTGGCCATTCTGTTCGTGATGGTGGTGCTCACCACATCCGCTCTGGTCATGACTACCCTGCTTGCCCAGGCGATTCCTTACAAGAACAATAAGGAAAACTCCCAAGCCAACTATGCGGCCGAATCCGGCCTTGAAGTCGGCTTGAGCTATATCAATGAAAATCTGGCGAAGTTGCAAGGTTCTACGAGTCTTGATGATTTACAGAAGGTGTTGCCTGCCGTTGATGCTGATATGAACGACAGTTCCAAGGATGGTGAATTTGCCAAATATGATGGCGCATCCGTATTGTTGAATCATGTTGCTTTGAATAAGACGGTAAAAACATCGGATACGGCTTCATATACGCCAGATGACCTGTCCTATCGTGTGCGCATCAATTTCTACGACGCCAATCCGGATGACGCATCGGCGGAGATGATCGGCTCTCCATCCGATCTGAAAAACCTACAGTATGCCGAAGTGGTGGCCACGGGCTTCATCAACCGGTATAAGGACGGCCGTACAGCACAGGTTACCGACAAGAAAGAAAGCCGTTCGCCGTCGGTACATTTTCAGAATGTGAACCTGCGTCTCGGGAGCAAATTCCGTAACCGTTTCAATACGATGGAGCTGGAACGCAAAGCGTCACCATACGTATCCCGTTCCTTGATGGGCGAGGAAGAGAGGAAAGAAAAACTATTGCTGCATTTGGATAAATACGGATGCATCACACGGGCGGATTATGAATCGATAACGGGTTTGGTGAAGCATCGGGCGGTGTCCGACCTGAACCGATACCTTGCGGAGGGGATGATACGTAAGTATGGTAGCGGTAAAACGGTGGTCTATTTGAAACCTTGATATCGGGGAGAGAGACTTTTTTATAGGTGATTTGTCCCTACCTTTGGGCATGAAAACCAAATTTATGGAAAATACGCTTAAAGCCTGGCTTTTATCTTTTCTTCATTTATTCTTTCCCCGGCAGTGTGTTGTGTGCGGCACACCTCTGCAGGAGAGGGAGGAGGCTATTTGTCTGAGATGCAATATGGATTTGCCCCGTACGGATTATCATCTTTGTGCGGATAATCCGGTGGAACGTATGTTCTGGGGAAAACTTCCTTTGGAACGCGCTACCTCTTACTTCTTTTATCATAAGGGCAGTGATTTCCGCCGGATACTGCATCAATTGAAATATGGCGGCCGTA
>ENA-OPAG01000761-OPAG01000761.1-human-gut-metagenome-genome-assembly--contig:-NODE-761-length-18408-cov-3.548793_pt1 | contig 18408 bp, 16 predicted proteins | sample MGYA00241053_ERZ501422 | MGnify/ENA primary metagenome ERZ501422 (study PRJEB25962, sample SAMEA2042619) | human gut metagenome | biome: human gut; feature: human-associated habitat; material: faeces... | reverse complement strand
CACTTCAAAATCTTTTAGGCGAATTTATGTACAGGCTTTATGATGAAGTTAACGAAATCGGGCTTGAAGATGTTATTGAATATGTGCAAACACTCGGCTTTAGTGACGAAGACATAATCAACTACTGCAATGCCGATGATGAAATTGAAGTTGACGAAGATGATTTTGACCTGACGGTTAAAAACGCACTTGATTACATCACGGAAATCACAGCTGATAAAATGCTCGAAGAATTTTCGACAGATGATATTTTTGATTTAATGTTTACTGCAACATATGCTTTTGAGCAGGATTTCACATTCGATTTTGAAGATTATGACGAAATGCAGGCATTTATTGATACAAATCATGACCAGCTTGATAATTATAAAGAAGAATATCCGTAAGAGCGATATACTCATAAGATATGGTGGTGATGAGTTTTTACTTTTATTGCCGGATATCAAGGGAGATGCTTTTGAGATTAAGCTGCGCCAGATTCAGGAAAGAGTTCATACAGCAGCAGTTCCAGGATATTCACAGCTTCGTCTTTCTGTGAGTGTTGGAGGTGTTTTATCAAATGGAGAGAAGATAGAAGATGCAATCCGACGTGCAGACAAGTATATGTACCAGGCAAAGATGACAAAGAGCAAAGATGTAAAAAAAGTTGAGGTTACGAATGTCCAAGGCAAAAATATCACACTTGGTAAAGGCAAGAAACTGAAACTTTCCGTGAATGTTATTCTAAAAAAAGGAAGTAAGGCAAGCAAAGCGGTCAAGTTTGCGTCTTCCAAAAAATCGGTTGTTACGGTTTCTAAAAAGGGCGTTTTGAAAGCAAAAAAAATAGGAAAAGCTAAGATTACAGTGAAATCCAAAGCGAATCCGGCGAAACAGGTAAAATTTACTGTTACCGTTGCAAAAAAGAATGTTTTGATTAAAAAAATCAGCATGAAGAAAAAGTTAACACTCCATATGCCATTGGTTGAAGAAGAGGACGATTCCGATGATGATTCGGATGATGACACAGAGGATTCTGATGAGGATTCGGATGATGAAGACGATGAGGATGAAGATGATGAGGACGAAGAAGATTATGAATTTGAACCTCGCATTTCTCCATCCAATGCAACAAACCAGACATTGAAATGGACCAGTTCCAATAAAAAAGTGGTTAAAGTAGATGAGGATGGTTATGTTTATATCGTAGATGCCGGTAAGGCAGTGATTACGGCAATGGCAACTGACGGAAGCGGTGTAAAAGCAAAATGTACCGTTACTGTTATAGATGATGCAGATACAGATGATGAAGATGACGATGAATAATGGAGGCTTATTATGATTGAGATGAGAAGAGAAAAACGCTGGCCGGCAAAATTGAATTTGGAAATTTCCAATTTATTTAAGCAGGATCACGTAAAGGTGGAAAATATTAATGCACCGATTGAGGTAATTGATGTTTCCAAAGCGGGCATTGGTTTTCGTTCAGCCAGTGTACTGCCGATGGGGTATTACTTTAATGCGAGACTTACTTTGGCAGAAAACGATTCGCTCAATTGTGTTGTTCGAATTATCCGTCAGCAGAAAAGCGGAGATGACTATATTTATGGATGTGAAATTGTAGGAACGGCATCCATTATGGATTATGTAATTAATGATTATGCTGCGTCTCTGCAAAAATAATAAGAATGAAACAATGCACCGGTGCTTAGAAGGAGCCTTTTTTGCACCGGTGTTTTTATTTTGAAAAAAATTTTTACAAACCCTATTGACAAAGGTAACACAAGGTGGTATCTTTAGTTTAGTCAATGATTAGCACTCTTTGATAGTGAGTGCTAACAAAAAGAAATCGAGGTGGTATTTTGGAACTGAATGAGAGAAAACAAAAGATACTCGAAGCGATTATTCGTAATTACATGGAGACAGGCGAGCCGGTTGGTTCCCGAACTGTTTCTAAGTACACGGATTTGAATCTTAGTTCCGCAACCATCCGTAATGAGATGTCGGATCTGGAAGAGATGGGTTACATTTTACAGCCACACACTTCTGCCGGCAGAATTCCTTCGGATAAAGCATACCGACTATATGTAGACACGATTTTACAGAGAAAAGATGAAGAAGTGTCTGAGATGAAGGAGTTGATGGTCGAGAAGGCAGACAAGATTGACCTTCTGTTACAGCAGGTTGCAAAGTTACTTGCACAGAATACGAATTACACTTCCATGGTGACCAAGCCAAAGTATCAGCATAAGCGGATTAAGTTTATCCAGCTAAATCAGATGAGTGAACGACAGCTGCTTGTGATTGTTGTTCTTGATAACAACCACGTAAGCAATAAGTTCATTAACCTTATGACGGATGCCGATGAGAATGTGATTGCTCAGATGAATTTTTTGATGAACACGGCACTCACCGGACTTGATTTTACTGAGATTAACATGGCGATTATGCAGCAAATCAAGGAAAAAGCAGGGGAATACGGAGTATTGGCATCCAGCATTTTGGATTGTATTTCGGAAGTTATGACAGAAGAGGATGACTCAGAGATTTACACATCGGGCGCCACGAATATTTTGAAATATCCGGAGTTATCGGATAAGGAGAAAATGACCGGACTGCTTTCCACATTTGAAGAAAAACAGATGTTGTCAGCATGGGCCAACGATGAACCACCGGAGGATGACAAAGAACATGGCATTCAGGTGTACATTGGTGAGGAATCACCGGTAGAGTCAATGAAAGATTGCTCCGTTGTAACTGCCACGTACCGAATTAAAGAAGGCGTTTATGGAAAGATAGGTATTGTCGGACCAAAGCGTATGGACTACGAAAAAGTAGTTGGCACATTGGAAAACTGCATGCAGCAGCTAGATGACATATTTAAAAAGAAATAGCGAGGTGAAAGAAAATTAACGAAAAGATTCTCTGTAATATCATTAGACGGATACCAGATTGAAAAACGAACTAAAAAGCTATTTCTTGAAGTACAGCTATAGATGGTAGCAAATTTGTTAAGGGCAACTCTATCGAGCTTCGTACTTGCGAGAGTGTTGGATGATTAGTGCTGGCGATTCCAAGATAGGAACTGCTACATGGAATTGTCAGTATCATACGCAAATTTTGACAGTGCAGATCCTGTCTAAATGGAACTGTGCTGAAGAATTTATGTGTGCTATTTTCCAATATAATATTATTGATCCACTTTGCCGTTCTCCTCCGTTATTCCCATCGAAAAAATGATGGGAGTAATAGAATGGTAAAAAGGAACAGTGGAACATCCAAAGAGGATATATGTCAAAATCAGTTTACTGCTTATGTGGTTCTGGCGGTAAAACGAAAGCGTCAGGCTTACATAAAAAAGAAAATAAGAGATAAAGAGAACCAGGCAAAAAGGGAGGAAGAACAATCAAATTTTGGAGCCGAAGAGAATACTGTGTGGGATAGACTGGAGGTTCAAAATGAAGAATTAGTGGCTGCAGTGCAACAGTTAAAGCCCAAAGCGCGGTTTATTGTCACAGGGTATGTCCTAAAAGGGAAAACATTTAAGGAACTTGCTCAAGAAACGAAACTCACAGAAAGAGCGGCAGCTTTTACGTATTATAGAAGCATTGAAAAACTACGTATTAAAATGGAGAAAGAAAAATGACATTTATTGAGCTGTTACTTGCGTCCAAAGGAGGAAGCAAATCTGCATTCGAGGAATTGTTTGGCCGATACAAAAATCTTTTGCGGAAATACTCTGTGATAAATGGAATATTTGATGATGACCTTTATCAAGAGCAATGTATGGTATTTGTACATTGCATAGAAATTTTTGAGGTAAAATAAGCAGAGAAAAGTCTCCGCGACCGTTGAGGTGTGGAGACTTTTCTTTGTAATGCCAAATGCTAATAGTCAATATGACGAGCAAGAAAACTTTGTGCAGATTGGCGGAAAAGCATAAGGGAATGTGGGAATTCAAGAATATTTTAAATTTTTATAAATTCTATTCTATTTATATTCACTTTGTAGCGATATGTCGATATAATGAACACAAAAGAAATGATAATTTGCATGGTTAGAATGGACGTCGATACCAATGCGCCAAGTGACGCCGAAGCGATTATCGCCAAGCAGAGAAGCGGTCCTACCGGTACCGTGAATCTGATCTTCCAAGGTATGTATACGCGTTTTGTCAGCAGAGCCACACAGGCACAAATGCACGCAGGTTACTAATCAATGCTGGATATTATTCTTTGGGTCATCGCCGCTGCCCTCATGGTCATCGGCTTTGCAGGCACCATTGTCCCGATGATTCCGGGACTCCCCCTCATCTTTGCCGGGGCCTGGCTGGCCGCGTTCATCGATCACTACGACGAGATCAGCGTAATGACGCTGGTGATTCTTGCAGTCCTAACGGTTATCGGACTGATTGTCGACTGGGTCGCTCAGACCCTCGGCGCACAAAAGGCCGGAGCAACCAAACTCGGTATTTTGGGCTCCTTCATCGGCACACTCATCGGTATCTTTACCGGTTTGTGGGGGCTGATTTTTATGCCGCTGTTCGGCGCCGCCATCGGCGAATTTATTGATCACCGCGACCTTCTCAAAAGCGGGAAGGTCGGTTTTGCCACATGGCTCGGAATGATGATCGGGATCGTTATTAAGCTCGGACTGGCCTTTACAATGATCGGCATTGTAATAGCGGCTCTCATCATTTGATCGAGACGGCGAGCATCAAAGTAAGAAAAGATTTTTAAGCCGCTCTCCTTTTAGAAGAGCCCGAAGGAACAAATATGCCATTACCAAAAGCCCCGACCGCTAAGGGATCCGTCCTCATAGATATCCCGGCCGAACTGCCGACTCAGGCACCTGCACCGAAAGCAGCCCGAGCACCTCGCAAAACCAAAGCAGCAGCGGTTAAACCTGCTGCAGCAAAGACTCCGAGTACAAACACCAAAGTTGAACCGATTTCCGCTAAAGAAGCCAAGCAGGAAGTCAAAGCTGCTGCGCCTGCTGAAACCAAAGAAGTTCTTAAAGAAACGACGCTTGCGCACAGAAGAAACAAAAATCTCAAGCACGACGGCAAGAACAAGCTCTATGTGCTGGATACCAACGTACTGCTGCACGATCCGACGAGTATCTTCCGCTTCCAGGAGCACGACATCTATCTCCCGATGATGACGCTCGAAGAGCTCGATAACCATAAGAGCGGCATGACCGATGTGGCGCGCAATGCGCGTCAGGTCAGCCGTACGCTAGACGGCATCCTGCAGAATTTAGAAGGCCCGATTGATAAGGGCATCCCTCTGGATACGCTGAATCACGGTGAAGCAACCGGTCGTCTGTTTATTCAGACCAAGCCCTTTGATGTGAAGCTTCCGATGCTGCCTCAGGGCAAAGCCGACAACCAGATTCTGTCCGTGGTGGAAGGTCTGAAGGAAAGCGTCAAAGACCGCGACGTCGTCCTGGTGTCCAAAGACATCAATATGCGTCTGAAGGCTGCCGCACTCAACCTTGTCGCTGAAGACTATTACAACGACAAGATGATTGAGGACAGCGACATCCTTTACTCCGGAACGCTGAAGCTCCCTGCCAACTTCTGGGACGAACACGGCAGAAATCTCAAGTCTTGGCAGAAGGACGGCCGTACTTGGTATCAGATCGAAGGATCGCTGGTTCCGAGCTTCCTCGTTAACCAATTTATTTGGTACGAACAGGAGGGTGCCACACCGTTCTATGCACAGGTCATGTCGGTTGAAGGCAACCGTGCCACTGTGCGTTTGATTGACGACTATCTCAATCCGAAGCACACCGTCTGGGGCATCAATGCCAGAAACAGAGAGCAGGCCTTTGCGCTCAATCTCCTGATGGATCCGAACATTGACTTTGTGACGCTGCTCGGCCAAGCCGGTACCGGTAAGACACTGCTCACACTGGCTGCGGGTCTGACCCAGACAATGGAGCAGAGACGCTTCAATGAAATCATCATTACGCGCGCCACGATTTCCGTGGGCGAAGATATCGGCTTCCTGCCCGGCACCGAAGAAGAGAAGATGGCTCCGTGGCTCGGCGCTATTGACGACAACCTTGAAGTTTTGAACCGCGGCAGCGGCAACGGATCCGATTGGGGCCGCAGAGCTTCCGAAGATTTGATTCGCTCGAGAATCCGCATCAAGTCCATGAGCTTTATGCGCGGCCGCACGTTCCTGAATAAATTCGTCATCATCGACGAAGCTCAGAACTTAACGCCGAAACAGATGAAGACACTGATTACGCGTGCGGGCCCCGGCACTAAGATCGTTTGCTTGGGCAACATCGCTCAGATCGACACGCCTTACCTGACGGAAGGCTCTTCCGGTCTGACCTATGTGGTTGACCGCTTCAAAGGCTGGCCGCATTCTGGTCACATCACCATGCAGCGCGGTGAAAGATCCCGTCTGGCGGATTTTGCGAGCGACGCGCTCTAACCCAAAGCTTTTCCAAGAAGCCTCTGCAAGTCAGGGGCTTTTTTGTGCCCGCTGAATTCAGAGCATTAAGCAAATACTGTCGTATTCATCTTTAAATGCAAATCTTTCAATTAAACTCAGAAGATTACTGATAACAAACAAGTGAAGGTTCAGATGAATAACGATTTTCCCCGCATTAAACGACTCCCGCCGTACGTCTTTAACATTACGAACGAACTGAAGATGGCGGCCCGTCATCGCGGAGAGGACATCATTGATTTGAGCATGGGCAATCCCGACGGCGACACACCGAAGCACATCGTCGACAAGATGATCGAAGTGGCGCAGCGTCCCGGCACACACGGCTATTCCGCTTCCCGCGGTATCCCTCGTCTTCGCAAGGCCATTAGCGATTGGTACAAGAGACGCTGGGATGTCGATATTGATCCGGACAAAGAAGCCATCGTTACGATCGGCTCCAAGGAAGGTATCGCTCACTTAATGCTCGCAACCTGCGACCGCGGCGACACGGTCCTCGTCCCGAATCCGAGCTACCCGATCCATATCTACGGCTCCATCATTGCCGGTGCCGATGTCCGCAGCGTCCGCATGGGTCCGGGCATCGATTTCTTCAGCGAATTCGAAAGAGCTGTTACGGAAACGACTCCGAAACCCAAACTTATGATTTTGGGCTTCCCGAGCAACCCGACCGCCCAGTGCGTAGATCTCGACTTCTTTGAAAAACTCGTTGCGCTTGCCAAGAAGCACGGCGTCTACATTGTTCATGACTTGGCTTACGCCGACATCGTCTATGACGGCTTCAAGGCTCCTTCCATCATGCAGGTGCCAGGTGCTAAGGACGTCGCCGTTGAGTTCTTCACCATGAGCAAGAGCTACAACATGGCCGGTTGGCGTATCGGCTTCATGGTCGGAAACCGTGACCTCGTCGGCGCACTGACCCGCATTAAGAGCTACCACGACTATGGCACGTTCACGCCGATTCAGGTCGGCGCGATCGAAGCTTTGAACGGTCCGCAGGAGTGCGTTGAAGAAGTCAGAAAAGAATACGAACACCGCCGTGACGTAATGGTCAAAGGCCTGCATGACTTAGGCTGGATGGTGGAAAAACCTAAGGCCTCCATGTACATCTGGGCCGAACTGCCCGAGTTTTATAAGTCCATGGGCAGCGTGGAATTCTCCAAGCGTCTGCTGGAAAAAGCCAAAGTGGCGGTTTCTCCCGGCATCGGCTTCGGTGAATACGGTGAAGGTTTTGTGCGTATCGCCCTGATCGAAAACGCTGATCGTATCCGTCAGGCGCTGCGCGGCATCCGTCAGATGTTCAAGGAAGACGGTTTGATTCAGCCTAAGACGAAGAAATTCCATCGCCGCTGGAAGGGTGAGCCGGTCCGGGCTGTCCCGGAGAAGAAACCTGCGGCACCCAAGTTTGCCAAGGTAAAGAACATTCCTACCAAGAGTACGAAGAAACCGAAGGCAAAGGCAGCAGCTAAGAAAAAATAATTAACGTAAGGAGAGGAAATGGCAACGGAAATCAAAGTCGGTTTGGCCGGGTTCGGTAATGTCGGGAAAGGCACCTACGACATCTTAAAAAGAAACCACTCTTTAATCGGCCAAAGAGCAGGCGCTCCGATCTCGGTCAAACGCGTCACCGTCCGCAACGTCGACCGTGTTAAACCTTTGGTCGACGAAGACGTGATCGTCACCAACGATTGGCATGACCTGGTCAACGATCCGGAAGTCAACGTCGTGGTGGAAGCCATGGGCGGTATTGAGCCCGCAAAATCTTTGATTTTGGCCGCCATTAACGCCGGCAAGCATGTTGTGACCGCCAATAAGGCGCTGCTTGCCGAGCACGGCAATGAGATTTTCTCTGCTGCTCTGGCTAAAGGCGTCAATGTTGCATTTGAAGCCGCCGTTGCCGGATCCATTCCGATCGTTAAAGCGCTGCGTGAAGGCTTAGCCGCCAACCGAGTCTCTTCGATCGCCGGCATCATCAACGGAACCTGCAACTTTATCCTCTCCACCATGCGTGATACCGGACGCAGCTTTGACGATGTCCTCAAAGAAGCTCAGCGTTTGGGATACGCTGAAGCCGATCCGACCTTCGACATCGAGGGTACGGACTCCGCTCATAAACTGATGCTTCTGTCGGCCATTGCCTTCGGCGTTCCGGTCGATATGTCTAAAGTTCATATCGAAGGCATTACACATCTGGAAGCCAAGGACATTAAGTTTGCCGAAGAACTCGGCTACCGCATTAAGCTGCTCGGCATCACGAAGTACACCGATTACGGCATCGAACTTCGCGTCCATCCGGCACTTGTCCCCACACGCCGTCTGCTGGCTAATGTGGAAGGCGCAATGAACGCCGTCGTTGTGAAAGGCGACGCAGCCGAAAGTTCTCTTTACTACGGCAAGGGCGCCGGCTCCGAGCCGACCGGTTCTGCCGTGGTGGCCGACTTGATCGATATCGCCAGAACTGCGGAAGTAGCAGTCTCCGAGCGCCCTCGCATGCCGACGACAACGCACAACCCGAAGGCCAAATCTTTTGCCGATTTCGGCGACACGGTTTGCTCTTATTACCTTCGCATTCCGGTTGAAGACAAGCCCGGTGTTTTGGCTGAGATCGCCCGTATTCTGGCCGACAACAAGATTTCTATCGAGTCTCTGATTCAGAAAGAAGCGCCTCTGGAAGATGCTTCCACCGAAATCATTCTGCTGACGCACAGCACTCGCGAAGCGGATATCCAAAGAGCCATCCGTACGATGCAGCAGCTTGCCAATGTTCGCGGCGCAATCGTGCTTCTGAGAAAGGAAGAATTACAGTAATGCAATACGTTTCTACACGCGGCGGCGTGCCCGCCGCCTCTTACAGCGAAATTGTCCTTCAGGGTTTGGCGCGCGACGGCGGCCTGTTTGTGCCGAGGGTCTACCCGCAGGTTTCGAAAGAGACCTTAAAGAACTGGCGCGGCCTCTCTTACGCTCAGCTCGCGACTGCCGTGACAAGTCTTTTTGCCAAAGACATGCAGCGCTCGGATATCGCTCGCCTTTGCGAAACCACCTACACGCCCGAAGTTTATTGTCACGGACGTGAAGGCACCGATTTCAAGAAAATCGCACCGGTTGTCTGGCTGGAAAAGGATTTCGGCATTCTTGAGCTCTCCAACGGTCCGACACTCGCCTTTAAAGACATGGCGATGCAGTATTTGGGTTCGCTCTTTGAATTTGTGCTTGCCCGCAAAGAAACCCGTCTGAACATTCTCGGCGCCACGAGCGGAGATACCGGCAGCGCAGCCGAATACGCTATGAAAGGCCGTGAAGGTATTCAGGTCTTTATGCTTTCTCCGGCAGGACGCATGAGCAAATTCCAGAAAGCTCAGATGTATTCACTGCAGGATAAGAACATTTTCAACATTGCCGTTCAAGGCAGTTTTGATGATGCACAGGATATCGTCAAAGCGGTTTCCGGCGATCTGACGTTCAAGACCGAACACCACATCGGTGCCGTGAATTCCATTAACTGGGCGCGCATTGCGGCTCAGGTCATCTACTACTTCAGTGCTTGGCTGCAGGCAACCGAATCTGAGGATGAAGAAGTCACGTTCTCCGTCCCCTCGGGCAACTTCGGTGACGTCTTAGCCGGCTGGATTGCCAAGCAGATGGGACTGCCTGTGGCTCGTCTGATCGTCGCCACCAACGAAAACGATGTCCTCTATGAATTCTTCCGCAGCGGCCGATATCGCATTCGCGATTCCGCCCATACGTTTGTGACGAGTTCTCCGTCGATGGATATTTCCAAGGCTTCCAACTTCGAACGCTATATCTACGACATCACCGGCAGAAACCCCGAGCGCGTGGTGGAGCTCTGGACCGAGCTCTCCCGGAAGAAGGAGTTCCTTCTCAACGCCGAAGAATGGGCAGCAGTAAAAGCAAGCGGTTTTACCGCCGCTAGGAGTACGCATGCTGATCGTCTCGCGTGCATCAAGCGAGTTTGGGATCAGTATGGCTTCCTCGTTGATCCGCACACAGCGGACGGTATCAATGCGGCAATGAAAGAACGAATCCCGGGCGTAAAAACCATTTGTTTGGAAACCGCATTACCTGCTAAATTTGCATCTACGATTAAAGAAGCCGTCGGCTTTGAACCTCCGGTTCCGGCCGGCTACGAAGGTCTGCTCGACAAACCGCAGAAAGTGCTGGAAATGCCTGCGGATGCGCAGTTGGTTAAAAACTTTCTCGCCGAGCATGACGTCGGGAAATAAGTTTTAATTTGAAGAGGCTTGCTTAACCGCAGGCCTTTTTGTTTTTATGAAGATAGTTAATTTTGTTGGATACTCCGGCAGCGGCAAAACGACCTTGATCGAGAAAATCATCGCGCTGTTAGCATCACGCGGTCTCAAAGTCTCGGCCGTTAAAAACGCCCATCACAACGTGGATATCGACAAGCCGGGGAAGGACTCTTACCGTTTTCGTGAAGCCGGTGCGACGCAAGTCATTGTGCATACCGACGAGCGCTGGGCTATGCTCACCGAGACGCCGAAAGATAAACCTACGCTGTCGGACCTAATTCGTCATTTAGATCCTGCGGATATCGTGATTGTCGAAGGCTTTAAGACCGAAGAGCAGGAAGCGCTTCGTCTGGAGGTTTGGCGCAAGCTCGAGCGGCATGAAACACCGATTTGCGCGCACGACAAGCGAATCTCTGCGGTGGTGACCGATACGACACACCCGGCATTTGGAAATCTGCCGATTTTTGATATAAATGATGCCGAAACCATTACTCGCTTCATAGTTCGAGAGCTAGGTCTCGAAGACGGAGAAACACGGAAATGCTGACAGTTGAACAAGCAAAAGCAAAGATTTTGGAAGGTGCGGAGGCGGTTGCCGAAGTAGAAGATATGGTGACCCTTTATTCGGCAGGCAAAATCCTCGCCGAAGACATCGTCTCCGAAATTAAAGTCCCGCCTCTGGATAATTCTCAGATGGACGGCTACGCCGTTCGCTGCGCCGATTTTGCAGGCGGTCGCCGCAATTTTCCGGTTTCTCAGCGAATTTTTGCCGGCCACGTCGGCACCGAACTTGAACCCGGCACTGTCGCTCGCATCTTTACCGGCGCCCCGATTCCTCCGGGTGCCGATGCAGTGATTCCTCAGGAAGAAGCTTCCGAGATGGAAGACGGCAGCGTGGAATTCCACTGCGAGCCCAAGGCAGGTGCCTGGATTCGAAGAGCAGGCTGCGATATCGATATCGGTCAGACTGTATTGAAGAGGGGCGACCGTTTAACGCCTCCGGCGCTCGGCGTTGCTGCTAGCGTCGGCGTTTCCACAGTTAAGGTTTATCGTCCGATTCGTGTTTCGCTTTTCTTCACCGGCGACGAACTCGCGATGCCGGGAGAAAAGCTCGTCGAGGGCGGCATCTATAACTCCAACCGTTTTGTCCTGCGCGGTCTGCTCCATCAGCTGGGCTGCGATGTGGTGGATTACGGCAATATTCCCGATACGTTTGAAGCAACTTTAGAAGCTTTCCGCAAAGCCTCCCGCAAGTCCGATTTCATTTTGACCAGCGGCGGCATGAGCGTAGGCGAAGCCGACTTCATTCGCAGAGCTGTTGAAGAGCTCGGAAAGATGCAGATGTGGCGCATCGCCATGAAGCCCGGCAAACCGGTTGCTAAAGGCGAAGTCCGCGGTGTTCCGTTTATCGGCCTTCCCGGCAACCCTGTCTCCGGTTTTGTGACCTTCCTGCTGTTTGCTCAGCCGCTGATCCTTAAACTTTCCGGCCGCAGCCAGATCGATGTGAAGGGTTATATCCTTCCGCTGGCCTTTGATTACAAGTGCGGATCCCGCCGCGAGTTCATTCGTGTCCGCCGCAACGGTGCCGGAGAGCTGGAAAACTATCGCACCCAAAACTCCGCGGTTCTGAGCTCCTGTACCTGGGCTGACGGTTTAGCCGACATCCCGGCTGAAGCTGACTTGAAGAAGGGCGATTTGGTGACCTACATCCCGTTTACGGAATTCAATTTATAAGAGGTCTCAATGAAGATTGCAGTTCAAACAGAAGACTTTGATGTTCAGGCTGAAGTAGCGGCACTGCATGGGTCTCCCAAAGTCGGAGCCGTCGTGATGTTTTTAGGCACGGTGCGAGACCTCAACGAAGGTGACGAAGTCGCTTCCATGACCTTAGAGCACTATCCCGGAATGACCGAAAAAGCCCTTACGGCCATTGTGAAAGAGGCAAAGAAACGCTGGGATATTATGGATGCGACGGTGATTCACCGTGTCGGTGAACTGTTCGCGACCGACCAGATCGTTTTTGTCGGAGTTTCCGGCGCGCATCGCGGGGAAGCCTTTAAAGCCTGTGAGTTCATTATTGATTACTTGAAGACCGAAGCCCCGTTCTGGAAGAAGGAAAAGGTGGGCGAGGGCACCCGCTGGGTACAGGCCAAAGAGACCGACGAAGCCGCAAAATCCAAGTGGAGCAAATAAGCTCAAAATAAGAGAAAAACGCACGTCCGTCTCCGCGGACTCTTCAGAATAGACGCATAGGGGAACAGGAGTTGATTCCGAATGTTTCCTTAACAAAAGGAGATTCAAACTCTTATGCGTCAAGATCAATTTACAACTCGGTTCCAAGAGTTGCTCGGAGAAGCACAATCGATGGCTGTTGAGCGTTCTCAGCAGTACATCGATCCGCTTCACTTGCTGCTTGCGGTATTAAAGGACACCGAGGGCACCGGAAGGACGCTCTTAGAGCGCTCCGGCGTGAGAGTCAGAGAACTCGAACGTAAGGTGAAGGAAGCGATCGGCAAACTGCCGGAAGTTTCCGGAGCTGCCGACAATGTCCAAATCAGCCGTGAGTTGATGGCAATCCTTAATTCGATGGAAAGAGAGGCCGAAAGACTCGGCGATAAATTCATTTCCACCGATCTCTTCCTTTTAGCCTTATGCGACAGCAAGTGTGACGCCGCACGTCTTGCGCAAGAGGAAGGCCTCAATAAACCGAGCCTAGAAAATGCAATTTTATCCGTGCGCGGAGGTGAAAAAGTGGACAATCCCGAAGCTGAGAACAATCGTGAAGCGCTGAAGAAGTACACGGTTGACCTGACCGAAAAGGCCAAAGAAGGAAAGCTCGACCCTGTGATCGGGCGAGACGACGAGATTCGCCGTGCGATGCAGATTCTGCAGCGCAGAAGCAAGAACAATCCGGTTCTTATCGGCGAACCCGGTGTTGGTAAGACCGCTGTGGTCGAAGGCTTGGCACAGCGTATTGTGAACGGTGAAGTGCCCGACACACTGCGCAACAAACGCGTCTTGAGCCTCGATATGGCCGGACTTGTCGCCGGTGCGAAATACCGCGGCGAATTCGAAGAACGTCTGAAAGCACTGCTGAAGGAAGTGGTTGCCGAAGAAGGCCGCATCATTCTGTTTATCGACGAAATCCATACAGTGGTCGGTGCCGGTAAGACAGAAGGTGCAATGGATGCCGGCAACATGCTCAAACCTGCACTTTCCCGCGGTGAACTGCATGTGATCGGTGCCACGACCTTGGACGAGTACAGAAAGTACATTGAAAAAGATCCCGCCCTGGAGCGCCGTTTCCAGAAAGTGATCGTCAACGAACCGAGTGTCGAAGACACGATTGCTATTCTGCGCGGTCTGCAGGAAAAGTATGAAGTCCACCACGGTGTTGAAATTACCGACCCGGCGATTGTGGCTGCTGCTGAACTTTCCGCCCGCTACATTACCGATCGTTTCCTTCCGGATAAGGCGATTGACTTGATTGATGAGGCGGCAGCGCGCATCAAGATGGAAATTGATTCCAAGCCTGAAGAACTCGATAAGCTGGATCGTCGTCTGATTCAATTGAAGATTGAACGTGAAGCCGTTAAGAAAGAAAAAGACGAAGCCAGTAAGAAACGCTTGAGCGGTTTGGAAGAAGAAATCGCTAAGTTAAGCCGCGAGTATTCCGATTTGGAAGAAATCTGGAAGAAAGAAAAGAACGCTGCCTTGGGTTCTAAAGAAGTCCGTGACGAAATCGACAAGCTCAAGACCAAGATGGAAGAGCTTCGCCGTTCCGGCAAGTATGAAGAACTCGCCGCGATCCAGTACGGCAAACTTCCGGAACTTGAAAAACAGCTTGTGAAGGAAGAAAAAGAAGAAACCAAGCTCTACGACGAAAAACCGAAGCTCCTGCGTACACAGGTAGGTGCTGAAGAAATCGCCGAAGTGGTTTCCCGCGCAACCGGTATTCCGGTCTCCAAGATGATGGAAGGCGAACGCCAGAAACTTCTGGATATGGCCAAGTACATCGGTAAGCGAGTTGTCGGACAGAAAGAAGCGGTTGATAAAGTCGTTGACGCCATTCTTCGTTCTCGTGCCGGCTTGTCCGACCCGAACCGTCCTTATGGTTCCTTCCTCTTCCTCGGTCCGACAGGCGTCGGTAAGACGGAACTCACGAAGGCTTTGGCCGAATTCCTGTTTGACACTGAGGACGCCATGATCCGTATCGATATGAGCGAATTCATGGAGAAACACTCCGTGGCTCGTTTGATCGGTGCGCCTCCGGGATATGTCGGCTATGATGAAGGTGGCCAGTTGACGGAAGCGATCCGCCGTAAACCTTATTCGGTCGTCCTGTTTGATGAAATCGAAAAGGCTCATCCGGATGTATTCAATATCCTTTTGCAGGTGTTGGATGATGGACGGCTGACCGACAATAAGGGACGTGTCGTCAACTTCAAGAATACGATCATTATTATGACTAGTAACATGGGATCGTCCTTGATTCGTGAAAACTTCGAGAAGATGACGCCCGAAACCCACGATCAGGTAGTGGATGAAACGAAGATCCAGGTGTTGGAATTACTGAAGAAGACAATTCGCCCGGAGTTCCTGAACCGTATCGATGACATCATCATGTTTACTCCGCTCAACGAAGAAGAGATCCGCAAGATCGTGACTGTTCAGCTGAATAGTGTGAAGAAGATGCTGGCCCAGAATGGGATTGCGCTGGAATTTACGGATGCAGCTCTGGCATTTATTTCAGACAAAGGGTTCGACCCGCAGTTTGGTGCCCGTCCTGTAAAACGTGTCATCCAGAAGTATGTCCTGAACGAACTGTCCAAAGAGTTGTTGGGCGGAAAGATCAACAAAGATCGCCCGATCACAATCGACAGCAACGGTGCCGGTTTGGTCTTCAAGAATTGACCGAAGATGGTTGGATTGATATATATTTATGTGAAAGGCTCTGCTCCTAAAAGGAGTAGGCCTTTTTTTGTTGGTCCGGATGTTCTATCTTTGTGAAAATATTTGAATATGTACCATCCATTACAAGTTCTGAAGCACTACTGGGGCTATGACGGGTTCCGGCCGGGACAGGCAGAAGTCATAGACAGTATTCTGTCCGGGCATGATACATTGGCGCTTATGCCGACGGGAGGAGGTAAATCCATTACCTTCCAGGTGCCTGCATTGGCGAATCCGGGTATTTGCCTTGTGATCAGTCCGCTTGTCGCTTTGATGAAGGACCAGGTGAGGAACCTGCAAAAGCGAGGGATTCTGTCGGCGTTTATCAGTTCCGAAATGCCGCATTGGGAGATTTTGCAACAACTGGATAATTGTATCTTGGGAGATTATAAGTTCCTTTACATTTCTCCTGAACGTATTTCTTCCGAACTGTTTCAGGAGAAGTTGAAGACGTTGTCCCGCAAAGTGAATTTGCTGGTTGTGGATGAAGCGCACTGTATCTCTCAATGGGGGAATGATTTTCGCAGGGATTACCGCTTGATTGCGGATATCCGCGATGCTATACCGCAGGTCCAGGTAATTGCCGTAACAGCCTCAGCAACGGCAGCAGTGGTTGCCGATATCTGCGAGCAGCTCCATTTTCGCAAAGGATATAGGATATTCAAGACCTCTTTCGAACGGAAGAACCTTTCGTTCGTAGTCCGTAAGACCGATAATAAATTGAAAGAAATCTGCCATATCCTGTCGGCCGTACCCGGCTCTGCAGTGATTTACAGCCGTACTCGCAAAGGGGTGGAAGAATATGCCGGAAAGTTGCGGGCGGCAGGTATTTCAGCCGAATATTTCCATGCAGGCCTGGACCCGGTTCTGAAGACAGAGCGGCAGGCCGATTGGGTAAAAGGATTTACGCGTGTGCTGGTCGCTACCAACGCATTCGGAATGGGGATCGATAAAGGGGATGTGCGGGTGGTTATCCATACGGAGTTTCCTGATTCGATGGAGGCTTATTACCAGGAGGCGGGACGTGCCGGCCGTGACGGGAAACGGGCTTATGCTGTAGCTTTGTTGGGACCGCAGGACATAACGGATATAAAAAGACGTCCTTCCAATGCTTTCCCTACGGTCGAATATATCAAACGGGTATATGAAGCGTTGTGTAACCGTTTTCAGATTGCAGAAGGGGATGGGGAAGGCGTGTCTGTCTATCTGGATGAACCGGAGTTTTTGAGAAGCTGGCATTTCGATAAGGGCCGTTTGCGTTCTTCCCTTGAAATACTCTCTTTGTCGAACTATCTGACGTTTGAACCCTATCCTAATTCGCAACCCTATTTGCGATATGATCAGCCTCGTTGGACGATGGATCGTTTCCTGAACGACGCTTCTCCTGCCGCCAAAGTCGCTGTTGAAATCTTACGGAATTACGAAGGGCTTTTTTCTGCCGGAGTTTTCGTCAGTGTCGATATGCTGGCGCGAAAAACCGGGCTGGAAGCTCGTGAGGTGGCGAAAGTCTTAGGGTATCTGCGGAATGTCGGTTTCTATTATGTCCCTCCCCGCAAAGAACCCCGGATCACTTTTAAGATGATCCGTGTCCCTCTGGATCGTCTTGTCATTACGACCGCATCCTATGAAAACCGTTTGGCAGCTTTCAAAATGCGAATCGAAAAGGTGGTGGAATATCTTGAGACTCAAGGTTGTCGCCAGGAGTTTATTTCCGGATATTTCGGTATGAAAGGGACACGATGCGGATGCTGTGATAATTGCTTGCAGAAGTAGTAAAGGTAGTTCAACTTAACCCTATGTGTTACGGAGGCTAATGCATAGAGTTAGTCCTCGTAAAGCTATGCATTAGGAACCTGTTTAAGATTCGGATTGATTTTTTTGAGTACCTGTATGGATAACGGATATTTTTGTTTATGTTTGTACCATTAAGTTACGAAAAGAGTGTAATTTATTGGAAATGAGCGTAGGTTAATTGCTCATGATAGTAATAGGTTACGATTTAGTTAGTTATCTACTGCATCATCCTTCTGCGCATTGCGTAACCTTCAAAGAACTCTTCGTATGCAAAAGTAACAATAAAACGGGAGATTTTGAAATGAATCTCCCTAATTTTTTTCTTCTCATACAAGTTTTTCCGTAAAAGCGGTTTTATCCGTCGGTACACCATCGCCCAAAAGGATTTTGAACGGACGTATGCCGACTGCCGCATAAGCGGCGAAAAGGGCTTTGCCTCACGCCTAAACAACAGTTTAGACTGATGATGCAAGGCCCATTTCTTTTGTGCTTATGCCAAAGAGGTGCTTTTACGGGTTCGCAGATGATTTCTTTTTCCGCTGTTCCTTTGAGCCGTAAGCGGAAAGCCGTGTCTGACCGCCCGATCCATAAATGGAACAAGCCGTCATGCACGGCAGGCAAACCGGGAAGAATGATTTTATCCGTCAGACCGGACACGCTCGGACAGACATATAAAATCATACTTCCTTGCCGGTGGTTTACCCGGTTCCACGCTTCCGGCTATGTCCCTTTTCCTTTTTGGCGTTTTCCCTTTTTCACGGATTTCTCTTTTGAAGTTTTCCTGTCTAATCTGCCTCCACTTCCGTTTACCTCCATTTTCGCGCCTTTCAGTGAGCCGCATCAGGCAGTCATTTCCGTTCTGGGCGCAAAGGTAATTCCGGGATTGGACGGGAATGCAAGGTCAAGCCTCCTGTTTTCGGTAAAAATCTCCAGCCCTGCGGGTAGTATTT
>ENA-OPAG01000755-OPAG01000755.1-human-gut-metagenome-genome-assembly--contig:-NODE-755-length-18528-cov-4.629622_pt1 | contig 18528 bp, 14 predicted proteins | sample MGYA00241053_ERZ501422 | MGnify/ENA primary metagenome ERZ501422 (study PRJEB25962, sample SAMEA2042619) | human gut metagenome | biome: human gut; feature: human-associated habitat; material: faeces... | reverse complement strand
CATCAAGCTGGAGCCGACCTATATCGACACCCTAACCATGGCGCAGGCCATGTATCCCGGCCTGCACAATTACAAGCAGGGCACCATCAACAAGCATCTGGAGCTGCCTGCCTACGAAGCCCACCGTGCCTGTGAGGATTCTGCCGCGCTGGGCCGCATCTTCGGGGTCATGCTGAACGACCTGAAAGAAAAGCAGGTAGCAAAGGTCAGTGAGATCAACACCGGCCTTGGCGGCAACCGCGAGGTGCTGAAAAAGAAGTATTACCACCTCATCATTCTGGTCAAGAACCAGATGGGCCTGAAAAATCTGTACAAGATCGTCAGCGAAGCCCATGTGAACTACTTTTTCAAAAAGCCCCGGGTGCCCCGGAGCCTTTTGAACAAATACCGGGACGGCCTGCTGCTCACTTCCGCCTGCGAAGCCGGCGAGCTGTACCGGGCCATCGTGGATGGCACCAGCTATGAAGAACTGAAAAAGATCGCGTCCTACTACGATATTCTTGAGATCCAGCCGCTGGGCAACAACGCCTACATGGTGCGGGACGGCAAGGTGGACAGCGAAGAGGACATCAAAAACTTCAACCGCACGGTCATCAAGCTGGGCGAGGACCTGCACAAGCCGGTCATTGCCACCGGCGATGTGCACTTTACCGAGCCGGAGGACGCGGCTTACCGCGCTGTGCTGCAGGCGGGCAACGGCTTTAAAGATGCCGACAACCAGCCGCCGCTGTTCTTCCGCACCACGCAGGATATGCTGGCGCAGTTCTACTATCTGCCCAAGGAAAAAGCCTACGAGGTAGTGGTGAAGAACCCCCGCAGGATCGCGGCGATGATCGACAACAATGTTCGTGCCATCCCGCGCGGCACCTACCCGCCCAGCATCGAGGGCGCAGAGCAGCAGCTGCGCGATGCTACGTGGGAACACGCCAAGCGCGATTACGGTGACCCGCTGCCCGAAATTGTGGAAAAGCGGCTGCAGAAGGAGCTGGACTCCATCTGCGGCCATGGCTACGCGGTTCTGTACGTGATTGCAGTCAAACTGGTGGCCTATTCCAACGCGGGCGGCTATCAGGTGGGCAGCCGTGGTTCGGTCGGCTCATCGGCCGTGGCCCACTTCTCCGGCATCTCGGAGGTGAACAGCCTGCCGCCCCACTATCGCTGCCCCAAGTGCAAGCACAGCGAGTTCATCACCGACGGCAGCGTGGACGACGGCTTTGACCTGCCGGATAAAAACTGCCCCAACTGCGGCACCCGGATGCTGGTGGACGGCCACGATATTCCCTTCGAGACCTTCCTCGGCTTCTACGGCGATAAAGAGCCGGATATCGACCTGAACTTTTCCGGCGAATATCAGTCCAATGTGCACCGCTATACCGAGGAGCTGTTCGGCAAAGCCAACGTGTTCAAGGCGGGCACCGTGTCCGGTATTCAGGACAAGACCGCCTACGGCTATGTCAAAAAATATCTGGATGAGCGCGGCCGCACGGTGAACCATGCGGAGGAGAACCGCCTGACTCTGGGCTGCACCGGTGTCAAGCGCACCACCGGCCAGCACCCCGGCGGCATGGTCGTTGTGCCGGACACCTACGAGATCTACGATTTCTGTCCCATCCAGCACCCGGCGGATGATGTGGCAGGCGGCCTGCTGACCACCCACTTCGAGTTCAAGTACCTGCACGATACCCTGCTCAAGCTGGACGAACTGGGCCACGATATGCCCACCTTCTACAAGTATTTTGAGGAGTACACCGGAATCCCCATCGACAGCATCCCCATGAACGACCCCAAGGTGTACAGCCTGCTGACCAGCCCCGAAGCGCTGGGAGTGACCCCGGAACAGATCGACAGCCAGACCGGCACCTTCGGCATCCCGGAAATGGGCACCAACTTCGTGCGCGGTATGCTGGTGGAGGCACGCCCCAAGAACTTCTCCGAGCTGATCCAGATCTCGGGCCTGTCCCACGGCACGGATGTGTGGACCGGCAACGCGGACGAGCTGATCCGCAGCGGCACCTGCACCATTGCGGAGGTCATTGGCTGCCGTGACAGCATCATGCTGTACCTGCTGCGCAAGGGTCTGGAACCCAAGATGGCCTTTGATATCATGGAGGCCGTGCGTAAGGGCAAGGTAGCCAAGGGCGGCTTCAAGGATGGCTGGGAGGAAGCCATGCGAGAGCACGAGGTGCCGGACTGGTACATCGAGAGCTGCCGCAAGATCAAGTATATGTTCCCCAAGGCCCATGCCGTGGCCTACCTGATGTCGGCTATTCGTCTGATGTGGTTCAAGATCTACCGTCCACCGGAGTTCTATGCGGTATACTTTACCGTACGCGGCGACGACATCGACTACGAAGCCGCTGTGGGCGGTGCGGCAGTGGCCCGCGCCCACATGGAAGAAGTCAAGCGCCGCCTGAAGGAAGAGAAGAACGCCAAGGACGAAGATGTGCTGGTCAGCCTGCAGCTCGTCAACGAGATGCTGGTGCGCGGCTACGAGTTTTTGCCCATTGAGCTGGGCAAGAGCCGCGGCTCCAAGTATGTGGTGGAGGACGGCAAGGTACGTCTGCCTTTCTCTTCGCTGAAGGGTCTTGGCGGTGCTGCCGCCGATGCACTGGAAAAGGTGACCATCCACGGCGAAGAATATATCTCGGTGGAAGAGCTGCAGCAGGCTTCCGGTGTCGGCAGCAGCATTCTGGACCGTTTGCGTCAGGTGGGCGCTCTGGGCGACCTGCCGGAGAGCAGTCAGGTAAGCTTCTTCTGAGGATTCTGAAAGCAAAAGTGCCTGCACGGCTTTAGCTGTGCAGGCACTTTTGCTTAAAAAAGCACCTGCGGCAAAAATCGCAGGTGCTTAAAAAATCAGCAGAACGGGGGAGTGTTTACTCCACGCTGATCATATAATAGTAAACGGGCTGGCCTCCGCGGATGTGGCTGACCTCAACGTGGTTCGGGCACTTTGCCTTTACGATCTCGGTCACTTTCTCGGCATCCTCATCGCTCACGTCGCAGCCGGAAATGATGGTGACGAAGCTGGAATCCTTCTTGCACATGCCGCGTGCCAGACGGTAGGTAGCTTTGGTGATATCGTTGGAGGTGGAAACGATCTTGCCGTTCTCCAGAGCCATGATCTCACCCTTCTTGATGCGCTTGCCGTCGTATTCACTGTCGCGGGCAGCATAGGTGATCAGACCGGTGGACACCTTGTCGGCAGCAGCCATCATGTTGATGGTGTTGGTCTCGGCGTTCACAGAGGGATCAAAGTTCAGCATGGCGGTAATGCCCATGGGCACGGTGCGGGTGGGCAGAACGACCACCTGACGGTCGGCCAGCTTCTGGGCCTGCTCAGCAGCCATGATGATGTTCTTGTTGTTGGGCAGCACGAACACGGTCTTTGCGGGCACGCTCTGGATGGCGGCGAGGATATCCTCGGTGGCAGGGTTCATGGTCTGACCACCGGAGACCACTGCGTCTGCAGCCAGATCGGTGAACACGGACTTCAGGCCTTCACCGGCGGCAACGGCAACAAAGCCATAGTCACGGCTGGGGTCCACAGCAGCGTAGACGAACTCGCTGGACTGAGAAGGGGCCTTCTCAGCAGAAGCCTGCTTTTCCAGGCTCTTGCCCTGCTTCTGACGGGCCAGGAACTGCTCGTGCATGTTCTCGATCTTGAAGTTGGTCAGGTAGCCATACTTGATGGCTTCGCTCAGGATCTTGCCGGGGTCAGCGGTGTGCACATGCAGGTTGATCACATCGTCATCCTCGATGCACACCACGCTGTCGCCGTTGGATTCTGCAAAGGCACGCATCTTTGCGGCGCTTGCACCCTCATACTTGTTGATCAGGAACTGGGTGCAGTAGCCGTTCTTGATGTCCTCCACCTTCATCAGGTCGTCAGTGAACACACCCTTGCCGGCGTTCTCGGTGGAGAGCTTTGCCTTGTTGGGAGCAGCCTCGCCGCCTGCCACGATGCCTTCGCCATGGAACACCTTGCCCATGCCCTCAAAGATGACCATGATGCCCTGACCGCCGGCATCCACAACGCCGGCCTTCTTCAGAACAGGCAGCAGGTTGGGGGTGTCCTCCAGAGCCTTCTGGCCGGCGGTCATCACCACATCCCACAGAGCGGGCACATCCTCGGCACCGCAGGCAGCAGCTTCCTCAGAGGCAATGCGTGCAACCGTGAGGATGGTGCCCTCGGTGGGCTTCATAACGGCCTTATAAGCACCCTCGACACCCTTCTTCAGAGCCTCGACAATGTCGGCAGCGGTGGCTTCCTTCTTGCCTTCCAGCGCCTTGGAGAAGCCGCGGAACAGCAGGCTGGTGATAACACCGGAGTTGCCGCGTGCGCCGCGCAGCATGGCGGAAGCAGCGGTCTTGGATGCCTCACCCACGGTGCAGCTGTCGTCCAATGCTTCCAGCTCGCGCACAGAAGCACCCACGGTCATGCCCATGTTGGTGCCGGTATCGCCATCAGGAACAGGGAAAACGTTCAGCTCGTCCACGCGGGAGCGCTGATTGTTGATGTTGTTGGCGCCAGAGATAATGGCGTCACGCAAGATCTTACCAGAAATCATTCTTTTTTACTCCTTGTACTTGCCGGAAAAGCCCGGCGCATTCGGATGAACCAACAAAAATCAGGCGATCACATCGTCTACCGAAACCACAACGCGGGCAACCTTCAGGCCGGTAGCCTGCTCCACCTCGTCCTTGACGCGGTGAGAGATGCTGCGTGCGGCGGTAGAAATGTTCAGGCCATAGCTCACTGCAATGTGCAGTTCGATCACCAGACGACCATCCTCCTGCGTGACACGGACACCCTTTTCCGGGTAATCAGAACCGTGCACCATGCTTCTGACGGCATCGGTCATATCACGGGGTGCCATTGCGGCAACACCGTAACACTGTTTGGCTGCTTCACCTACCAGAGTAGCAAAATACCCGGACGTAAAGCTGACATCCCCCAGAGGGAAACGGGAAGTGATCATAGTCGCTCTGCTCCTTTATGTTATTTTCATAAAACACATTCAAGGTCTGGGGCGCAGCGACGGACAGATACGCATACTGCGCCGAAAAACACCCACATTATTATACAACTTTGGGGCGCGCTTGTACAGCGCAAAATGCTGGTATATCAACTTTTTGCGCAGGTTTCTGCATTGGCGGCATGGTTCGGGCGGTTTCGCACCGGGAAGGTGATAGCATAACGGACGCTGGTTGCTTTTTATCAAAACCGAAAGTATGACGAAAGAAAGCAAACAATCTGTTAAAAAAATATAAAAGGTGGGTGATAACTCTTTATCTGACTATGAAAAAGTGCTAAAATAAAAACAAGGATAGGGACTGCGGCGCAGGGTCCCGCTTGTGCGGACGAACTGCGTTATTTTTTGCGCACGGCGCGTGGAACAATGTTTAGGAGCTGTTGTCATGAATATTTTGTTTTTCCTTTCACCCAAGCAGGATCTGATGTATGTTTACGACGATTTTACCCTTCGGCAGACGCTGGAAAAGTGGGAGAATAACCGCTACGCATCCATTCCGGTGCTCAACCGGCAGGGAAAATATGTGGGCACCCTGACCGAGGGCGACATTCTCTGGGGGCTGAAAAAGTTCCATGGTCTGGATCTGGAAGCGGCTGAGGATATCCCCATTTCGGCCTTCCCGCACAAGCGCGACTACAAGGCTGTCACCGTGACCACCAGCATGGATCAGCTGATCGAAGCGGCCATGAACCAGAACTTTGTGCCGGTTGTGGATGACCGCGGCATCTTCATTGGCATCGTGCGCAGGCAGGCAATCATCCGTTACTGCTATGAGAAGGCCCGCACAGAGCAGCAGGCCCATGAGCAGCGCATCCCGGAATATGCCGCTGTGCATTGAACGATATAAATAGGTAGGTGGCCAGCCGTCCGGTTCCGCATCTGGAGCCGGGCGGCTTTTTGTCTGCAAAATGCGTTGAAGATCCGATTTATGGTACCTGCTGTGTGCGATAATACAGCCATGGAACAAAAACGTTCTGAAAAGCTGCAAAAAACGAGATACAGGAGGGAACACGGATGAAAGATTTTGAACTGCGTTATGTTGGAAGCCATGTGGAAGTATACACCGGCAGCGGAGTCTTCCTGTTTTCGGCCGATACGGTGCGGGAAGCAATGGAAGAACTGGCAGAGTAAGCGCCTGCAAACAGGCAGGGACTTCGGCGCAAATGTAAAATTGATGTAAAATAATTGAAAAGGAAAGAGCACGAATTCATTAAGAGACGGAAAAATGTGTAGAAAAAGTGATTTTCTTGTAAAATAAACCTTGTTGTGACAGGATAAAAAATGATATAATAGATTCAAGCGCGGTCATTGTGCGCCGTTCTGCGCAGCAGAGCGGCAGGCCGCAGCATCTGCCGGATAAAGCAGGCCCGGTGTGCGGGCAGGGCAGGTGTACAAGGATCAAAAGGAAGATCATTTTTAGGAGTATCGTTATGGATATCACACACATTACCTCTCTGTTGGGTGGAATTGCGCTGTTTCTGTACGGCATGTCCATTATGGGCGCTGGTCTGGAAAAACTGGCCGGCGGCAAAATGCAGGGCGTGCTGCAAAAGCTGACCTCCTCAACGCTCAAGGGCGTTATTTTCGGCACCCTCATCACGGGTGTCATCCAGTCCTCGGCCGGCACGGTCGTTATTTGTGTCGGTCTGGTAAACTCCGGCATCATGACCCTTACGCAGTCGGTAGGTGTCATTATGGGCGCAAACATTGGTACCACTGTTACCGGCCAGCTGATCCGCATGGCGGATATCTCCGGTGACAGTCTCTGGCTGACACTGATCCAGCCCAAGACCTTTGCGCCCGTGGTGGCGTTTATCGGCTGCATTTTTTATGTGTTCCTGCGCAGCGCTAAAAAGAAGAACATCGGCCAGATCATGCTGGGCTTCGGCATCCTGTTTACCGGCATGAGCCTGATGGACACGGGTGTGGCTCCTCTGCGTGAGAGCGCCGTGTTCCAGAATCTGTTCGTTACCATGACGAATCCCGTTCTGGGCATTCTGGTGGGCGTGGTGGTCACGGTGATCATCCAGTCTTCCTCGGCATCGGTGGGTATCCTGCAGGCACTGTCCAGCACGGGTCTGGTCACCTTCAGCTCTGCCATCCCCATTATTCTGGGCGCACACATCGGCACGGCCTTTACGCCGCTGCTCACCATTGGCGGCTCCTCCAAGGACGGCAAGCGCGCTGCACTGATCCATCTGTACTTCAACATCATTGGCAGCGTGATCCTGCTGGCGCTGGTGTATGCGGTGCAGTTTGCCGTTGGCATCCCCATGTGGAACGATGTGATGAACAAAAGCTCCATTGCAAACATCCACACCTTTTCCAGTGTGTGCGCAATGCTGCTGTTCCTGCCGTGCAGCGGCGTGCTTTCCAAGCTGGCAATGCTCACTGTGCCGGATAACGCCGAGGAAGCACAGGAGCTGAGCATGCCGGTGCTGGATGAACGTCTGTTCAAAAGCCCGGCTGTGGCCCTGCAGCAGGCTAAGAGCGCTGTGGTCAAGATGTCCCGCCGTGCTGCCCGCAATGTGAATCTGGCTGCACCGCTGCTGCTGAAGATGGACGAGGATGCCGTCAGCGCCATCCGGGTGCGTGAAAACCTGATCGACCGCATGGAGGTGGCGATCTCCAACTATCTGATCAAGATGACCGATCAGGAGCTGGGCGACGATGAGAGCCACACTGTGACCGAACTGCTGAATTTTGTTACCGAGTTCGAGCGCATCGGCGACTATGCGGTGAACATTATGGAAAAGGCAGAAGAACTGCAGGAAAAGGAAGCGTCCTTCAGTGAAAGCGCCACCAAGGAGCTGCAATTGCTGGAGAATGCGCTGAACCGCATCCTGAACCTGACCAACGATGCCTTTGAAAACAACGATATGCGTCTGGCGGCTCAGGTGGAACCGCTGGAAGAGGTGATCGATGTGATGGCGGAGCGCCTGCGCGACCAGCACATCCTGCGCCTGAAGGACGGCGTGTGCTCCATTGATACGGGTGTCGTGTTCCTGGATGTTCTGAACAATGCAGAGCGCATCTCGGATCACTGCTCCAACGTTGCTGCCCGCCTGATCGGCATGGATGCCGGCGAGGACTACGACTCCCACACCCTCAAAAGCATCATGCACCACAACCCCACCAAGGACTACATGCTGGAATACGAGGAGTGCCGCAAGACCTACCTTGTTCCGCTGGAAGAAATGGAAGCCTGAACCTGAATGAGAAAAGGACCTCCGGAGAAGCATCCGGAGGTCCTTTTTGCATCACAGTGAAATGGAGTGCTCAGGCACTTTTGGGCAAAGAGACAATGACCCAGCGGTGCGGCCCGTGAAAGCCGTCCACCTTGGCGGCTTTGCTGCAGGTGCCGGGGCTGGGCGGGCCGAGGTGGATACTGCGGTCCAGCTGCTTGCCGCAAAGACGGCACTGGTAATGGAGGGTGATCTGTTCTGACATGAGGAAGCACTTCCTTTTATGATCGCTGCAGGCGGTTAAGAAACTTTACTTCTATTATCATTATATAATTTCTATATCGTGATGTCAATAAAAATAATTTGTAAAAGTAGATAAAAATTGAGCATTCTGCACTCAACCGCCCAGATCTTCCAGCAGCAGGTCCAGTTCCCGTTCGCTGTACACGGTCACACCGCGCTTGATGCGCACGGCATCGTTCTCCGGCAGAAGATTGGTGTAGATGCCGGTGACGGTGACAAGCACATCCGGCTGGCCATTGGTGCCGCAGCGGTAAACGGCCACGCGCCCGCCTTTGTCGCACAGGCGGTAGCTCTGGGCAGCAAGCTCCGGCATGGCCTGTGCGGCAAGGTCTGCCGCGGAGGAAGGCGGTGCTTCGCTGCCGGGGTCGGGCACCGGAAGGCTGAGCTTGGGCAGGGCCATCCAGAACAGGCTGAACACGATGGTGAATACGCACAGCCCGTAGAACAGGCAGGTGCACAGTTTGCGCATGGAGAAACACGCTCCTTTCCGGCTGAAGTATGCCCCAAAACAGGGGGGCACAGTCAATTTTCACACGGGAATGCTGTACTTTGTCCGGCAGATTGTGTTATACTACAGATGATTAGACCTATCAGGGCCGAAGATTGGTTCTTGCCCGCGTTCTGTGCACGTGCTATAATATGGTATTGCGTGCAGTTCTGTGCGCTTTGATGGAAAAGTACCAGCGCATGGCGCTGAAAAAGCAGCCTGAATGTTAGGAGGCGATTTCTATCTCCGATATGAGAAAGATCAACCGTGCCGGTGAGGGGCATTCCCCGGCACCGGCGGGGCGGAAGGTAAATGTGAGCAACAGCCGCCGGGAGTCCCAGCTGGGACCCAAACGCGGCCGGGAATCCAAAGAACCAAAGGAACCCCGTGAAAAGGGCAGACATCCCATTCTGCGCTTTATTGGCCGAACCATTGCTACACTGATTTGTCTGGGTATCATGGCAGGCAGTCTGGTGGCAGTGGGTGCTGTGTATTACGTGGTGCAGGCTACCGCCAACGACGGCGACCTGCTGGATCTAGACAACATTGAGCTGAGCCAGTCCAGTGTGGTGATGGCCACCGACCCGGACACCGGTGCACAGGTGGAGTATGCCACGCTGCGCTCTTCCAACAGCCACCGCGTGTGGGCGGATCTGGAGCAGATCCCCACGAACCTGCAGTATGCGTTCATCTGCACCGAGGATAAGGACTTTTACAACGAGCCCGGCGTCAACTTCAAGCGCACCATCGGCGCAATGGTCAACGAATACCTGCTGCCCATCTACAGCTCCAAGCAGGGTGCATCCACGCTGGAGCAGCAGCTGATCAAGAACCTGACCGACGACAAGAGCGCCAGCGGCATTGAAGGCGCACTGCGCAAGCTGCGCGAGATCTACCGCGCCCTCTGCCTGAGCCGCAGCTATTCCAAGGAGACCATTCTGGAAGCGTACCTGAACACCATCAGCTTTACCGGCACCATTCAGGGCGTGCAGACTGCGGCCAACGAATACTTTAATAAGGATGTCAGCCAGCTGACCCTGTGGGAGTGTGCGACCATTGCATCCATCACCAAGAACCCCACCAACTATAACCCCTACACCAACCCCGAAAACCTGATCAACCGCCGTAACTTCCTCATGTACAACATGTGGCAGCAGGGCGTGATCAGCGAAGAGGACTACCGCAACGCAGCGGCCCAGCCGCTGGTACTGGCCGAGGAAGAGAATACCAAGAAGAATTCTTCCGTTACCTCTTACTTTACCGATGCACTGTTCACCGAGCTGGTGCAGGACATCATGGACAAGGAAAACATTTCGGAATCCGAGGCACAGAAGCTGCTGTACACCGGCGGCTTTACCGTTGAGTCGACTGTGAACACCAAGGTGCAGTCCGCCATGGAAAACCTGATGCTCAACACGGACGATGCCTACTTCCCGGCCGGCTGGCATGAGGAAGAGGTGACCTCCATCTCGGACGACGATGTACAGGTGATGAACGAGGATGGTACGCCCAAGACCCGCACCGGCGACGACGGTACCGTTTATTATTACCGCAATGTGCGTACTCAGGCAGCCATGGTCACGCTGGACTATGACGGCAATGTGATCGCCATTGTGGGTGGTCTGGGCGAAAAGAACAAGAGCCTCTCGCTGAACCGTGCCTACAGTGTCACTCGTCAGACGGGTTCTACCATCAAGCCTATCGGTGCGTATGCACTGGGTGTAGAGTATGGTCTGGTGAACTGGTCCACCATGCTCAACAACTCGCCCTTGTATCAGAAGCAGGATATGGTGATCCGCGATGAGGATTACTGCCGCAAGAACGGCCTGATGGGCCTTTCCGACAAGCAGCTGCGCGCTTATCCCAACGCATGGCGCAGCTGGCCCCGCAACTATGGCGGCAACTACGGCGACAACAGTGATGTGCCGCTGTGGAACGGTCTGGCCCGCTCGCTGAACACCATTGCGGTGCGTGTGGGTGATCTGGTGGGCGCAAGCAACATCTTCAATTTTGTGTACAACACCCTGCAGCTGAACACGCTGGACCCGGTAAATGATGTGGGTCTGGCGCAGATGGTCATGGGCAGTCAGACCCATGGCGTTACGCCCACGGCGCTGGCAGCTGCGTTCCAGATCTTCTACGATGGCCAGTACACCACCCCGCACCTGTATACCCGCGTGCTGGACCGTGACGGCAATATCTATCTGGAGAACAACTCCACCAGCTATCAGGCCCTGACCCCGGATACCGCTTATGTGATGAACCGCCTGCTGAAGAACGTTCTGTACTCCAGCGTGGGCACCGCCGGTGGCCGCTACCCCAACTCCAACGGCATGGAAGCCTTTGGCAAGACCGGTACCGCCAGCGACGAAAAGGATCTGTGGTTCGTGGGCGGCACGCCGTACTACGTTACCGCCGTGTGGTGGGGCTACGATGCACCCTATGATATGACCAAGACGCTGGGTAAGCAGCAGGCCAAGACCCGTACCTGTGTTATGGCGTGGAAGGCGCTGATGGAACAGGTGCAGGCAGACCTGCCGTATAAGGCATTCCCGACCTCTGCCGGTGTGGTGGAGCGCCGCTACTGCACCCAGAGCGGCCTGCTGGCAGGCGGCTCCTGCCCCAGTACCGCCGTGGGCTACTACCGCGCCGATGATCTGCCTGGTACCTGCAACTACTCCCATGCAGCAGCTCCTGCAGCGGCTGCACCTGCGGAGACTGCGGCACCGGAGCAGGCTGTCATTCCTGCGGATACAGGTAATCAGGATACAGACTGATCTGTAGCCATATGAAGGACAAAAGGCGTACTATCGGCACCGGCGCGGGGTGAATCCGGCAAGGAAATACCGCGCTTGCCGCAGCAAAACTGGATAATCTGACAAAAACGCATCCGACCTCTTGCATTGCAGGGGGCCGGATGCTATTATATTCACTGCAAGAACACTTGTGTTTGTGAGGTGAACAAGTTGGAACGCCGCTTTTATCTGGTAGATGCGCAGGTGCTGCCTGAGGTTTTTCTCAAGGTGGTGCGCGCCAAGGAACTTCTGGCCAGCGGGGAGGCACGCAGCATTTCCGCTGCCACCCGCGCAGTCGATCTTTCGCGCAGCGCTTTTTATAAGTATAAGGACTGCATTTTTGACTCCGAGAATGGCCGTGAGGTGATCACCGTCATGGCTACTCTGCGGGACGAGACCGGTGCACTGCAGAGCCTGCTGGCCGGCATCAGCGCCGCAGGTGCAAGCATTGTGACCATCAACCAGTCCACACCGGAAAACGGTGCAGCACTGGTGGCAGTCACCATCCGCACCGATACCATGCAGATGACTCCCGAAGAGCTGACCGAAAAACTTTCGCGTCAGCGTATGGTGGTAGGCGTGCACTGCGGGTACAATCTGTAAGCAGTCTTCAGAAAACGAGGGAGAACAACAATGGCTAAAATTGCAATTCTGGGCTTTGGCACGGTGGGCAGCGGCGTGTACGAGGTACTGTGCCGCAACGCTGCGGGTGTCTCCCGCCGTGCAGGTGAGCCGGTGGAGGTCAAGTACATCCTTGACCCGAAGGATTTTTCAAACCATCCGGATGCACACCTGTTTATAAAGAACTTCGATACCATTCTGGAAGACCCGGAGATCAAGGTGGTGGTGGAGACCATCGGCGGCACCCGCTTTGCGTATCCGTATGTAAAGGCCTGCCTTGAGAGCGGCCGCAGCGTATGCACCTCCAACAAGGAGATGGTGGCCACCTACGGCGCAGAGCTGCTGGGCCTTGCCAAAGAGCACGGCTGTGCCTTCCTGTTCGAGGCTTCTGTGGGCGGCGGTACGCCCATCATCACCCCGATGCACCAGTGTCTGGCGGCAAACGTCATCACCGAGGTGGAGGGCATCGTGAATGGCACCACCAACTTCATGCTCACCAAGATGGTGCGCGAAAATCTGGGCTTTGACGATGCGCTGAAGATCGCGCAAGAGCTGGGCTACGCCGAGACGAAGGACCCCAGCGACGATGTGGACGGCCGTGATGCCTGCCGCAAGATCGCCATTCTGTCCTCGCTGGTGTGCGGCCATCAGATCTACCCCCAGAACATTCCCACCCGCGGCATCCGTGCCATTACCACGGCAGATGTGGAAGCGGCGGAAAAGCTGGGCTGTGTGATCAAGCTGATCGCATGGATGAAGCGCGGCAAGGACGGCAGCGTGGCTGCCGGTGTGGAGCCGTGTCTGGTGCCCAAGGCAAACCAGCTGGCCAGCGTGGACGATGTGTTCAATGCAGTGCTGGTCAAGGGCGATATGCTGGGCGACGTGGTGTTCTACGGCAAGGGCGCAGGCAAGCTGCCCACCGCCAGCGCCGTGGTGGCCGACGTTGTGGATGCCCTGAAGCATGGCTCCAAGGTGCACGACAGCCTGTTCTGGCAGCCTGCTGAGCCGGTGGAGGGAATGCTCACCGACCCGGCTCCTGCTGCATATTATGTGCGTGTAGCGGGCATTGCTCCGGCAGTGGTGGAAGCCATCTACGGCTATGGCAGGGTGGTGGACGAACGATACGAAGGCTGCGCTTACTTTGTGGAGCGCGCCGACGAAAAGGCACTGGCCGAAGCAGCCCGCAAGGTGGAAGCCGTGGGCGGCAGCGTGAAGCTGATGCTCAAGCGTCTGCCGGAAGAAAACTGATAACGGAATAAGGAAAGGTGCGGCGGCTATGAAGATCAAGGTTTCTGTCCCGGCCACCAGCGCAAACATCGGCTCCGGCTTTGATGCGCTGGGTCTGGCGGTGACGCTGTATAATACGGTCACCTTTGAAGAGAGCGAAGTGCTGGATATCTCGTCTGCGGACGGTACCCGCATCCCGCGCGGTGAATCGAACCTCGTGTACCGTTCGGCAAAGGGTCTGTTTGAGAAGGTGGGCAAGCAGATCCCGCCCCTCAAGATCACCCAGACGAATCCCATCCCCATGGCGCGCGGCCTTGGTTCTTCCTCGGCCTGCATCATTGCGGGACTGCTGGGTGCAAACCGGATGCTGGGCGATGTGCTCAACACGCAGGAGCTGCTCACGCTGGCTACCTCCATTGAGGGCCACCCGGATAACGTGGCCCCGGCTCTTCTGGGCGGCCTGACCAGCAGCGTGTTTGAGGATGGCAAGGTGTACTCGGTCAAGCGCAATGTGGATGAAACGCTGTGCTTTGCCGCCATCGTGCCGGACTACAAGCTGCTGACGGAAGCCGCTCGTGCGGCCCTGCCCAAAGAGGTCTCCCACAAGGACGCGGTATATAACCTTTCGCGCGCTGCGCTGGTGCCCGCCGCCTTCTGCGAGGGCAGACACGACCTGCTGGCCATTGCTACCGAGGATAAGCTGCACCAGCCCTACCGTATGCCGCTGATGCCCGGCTCCAAGGAAGTGTTCGATATGGCACGCCTGTGCGGTGCAAAGGCTGTTTACGTTTCCGGTGCGGGCAGCACCGTGATGGCCGTAGCGGAAAAGGCAGAGGCCGAAAAGTTTTATTCCAAGCTGGAAAAGGGTCTGGAGCTTCTGGAAGGTCTGGACGGATGTGAAGCATTTACATTGCTGCGTTTGGATGCCGATAACACCGGCGCAACGGTGGAATGATAAATGGGTAAGGGAAGTGCAAGGCGCTGCTGACCGCTTCCGCCCGGTGTACCCCCTTTTGACAAAGGGACAAAAAGAGGAGAGTGACAAGATATGGCGTTGATCGTACAGAAGTTCGGCGGTTCTTCGGTGAAGGACCGTGACCGTATCTTCAACGTGGCACGCATTGTGGCAAACACCCACAACGCGGGCAATGACGTAGTAGTGGTGGTGTCCGCTCAGGGCGATACCACCGATGACCTGATCGCCAAGGCTGGGGAGATCACCCACAACCCTTCGGCCCGTGAAATGGATATGCTGCTGGCTAGCGGCGAGCAGATCAGCATTTCGCTGCTGGCCATGGCACTGAATGAGCTGGGCTGCCATGCCATCAGCCTGACCGGCTGGCAGGCTGGCTTCCGCACCGACCGCGCCTATACCAAGGCGCGCATCACCCGCTTGGAGACAGAGCGCATCTCTTCTGAGCTGGAGCGCAACCGTGTGGTCGTTGTGGCGGGCTTCCAGGGCCTGAACAAGATGGATGACATCACCACTCTGGGCCGCGGCGGCTCCGACACCAGCGCTGTTGCCATTGCAGCAGCCCTGCACGCAGACCGCTGCCAGATCTTTACCGATGTGGAAGGCGTTTACACGGCCGACCCGCGCAAGGTGCGCAACACCCGCAAGCTGGATGAGATCACCTTTGACGAGATGCTGGAGCTGGCATCTCTGGGCGCACAGGTGCTGAACAACCGCAGCGTGGAGCTGGCCAAAAAGTATAATGTGGAGCTGGAGGTGCTCTCCAGCCTGAATCCCGTGCCCGGTACGGTGGTCAAGGAGGTTACAAAAGACATGGAAGGTATGCTGATCAAGGGTGTCGCAAAAGACACTGATGTTGCTGTTATCACGATTCTGAACGTTCCCGATGAGCCGGGCATGAGCTTCAAGATCTTCGGTCTGCTGGCCCAGAAGAACATCAACGTGGACATCATCCTGCAGTCCACCGGCCGTGACGGCAAGAAGGATATCAGCTTTACCTGCTCTGAGGGCGAAGCCGATCTGGCTATGCGCGTGCTGAAGGAGAGCGCACACTTCAACGATGTGAGCGTGGACACCACCTGCGCCAAGGTCTCCATTGTGGGTGCCGGTATGCAGAGCCACAGCGGCGTTGCTTCCAAGATGTTTGAGGCACTGTCCAACAACAACATCAACATCAAGATGATCTCCACCAGCGAGATCAAGATCTCCTGCATCATCAACCGCGGCGATGCCGACAAGGCTGTTTCTGCGATCCACGATATGCTGTTTGACTGATCTGTAAAAAAATGAATTTTGTGCGCTGTACAGTTTCTTTGGAAGCTGTACGGCGCTCTTTTTGTTGACGGCCTCGCCCTCTCAGTCGCTTACGCGACAGCTCTCCCAAAGGGAGAGCCTCTGGCGAAGAGAAAAACTTTCTGGTTCTGCCAAGGCCTCTCACTTTGGGAGAGGTGGACGCGAACAGTGTGAGCGGACGGAGAGGGCAAGGCCGCTGACGAGGACGGTCATACTTATTTTACACTTCCGGCGTTTACACAAAATGCAAAGGGGTGTATAATATACACTGTATCTGTGCGGCGCAGTGCGCTGCAAATTCTGCAAAAGGAGCTGCAACGCACCATGGAACCGACTGATAGAAATGCTGCAAAGCCCCGCCTGACCCGCGCTCAGTGGAAGCGCCGCAAGCGGCTGCGTCTGGCCCGCAACTGGGCCATTCTCATTCTCGTCTGCGCCGCCATTGTGGCGCTTATGACCAAAGGCATCCTTTGGCTGCTGCCAAAGGTGAACGCCATGCTTGCAGGGCCGCAGAGCTTTGATGCGGCCAGCTACGATGGCACCGGCTACAGCTTTGATGCTGACGATGAGCGTTTTATGCTGGTGAACACCAATCTGCCTTTTGCCGAGGAACCCTCTCCGGCCCTTGCCGATGCCGATGAAGCCAGCGGTATCCAACTGGAAGCTGAAGCAGCTGCAGCCTACCAGAAAATGGCTGCGGCTGCGGCCGAGGACGGCGTTGCACTGGTGCTGACGGCAGGCTATCAGGACGTAGATGCCCGCAGCGCGGCCTATGAGACGCAGAAGCAGCAGTATCTGGAAAAGGGCAAAACCGAGGAAGAAGCCGCCAGCCTTGCGGCAGATATCCAGCCGCCTGCGGAATGCAATGATCACGGCACCGGCCAAAAAGATTCCTATTTTACCCAAAACATATGGTTCTTTTTGCCTTTTATAATGTCAAAAATGGTATAATAATGATGGGTAAAATAGGAGTGATACCATATGACAATGACAAACAGACACAATCAAAAAAGAGATAGTTTTATCTTATATACATTAGAAGAATTAGTACCACAAGATCATCTGGTCAGAAAAATAGAAAGCTGCATAGATTTTAGTTTCATCTATCCTAAAGTAGAAGGTCTATACAGCAGTATCGGAAGACCAAGCATAGATCCTGTGGTACTTTTTAAAATGTTATTTATCAATATCATCTTCGGCATCAATTCTATGCGAAAGACATGTGAAGAAATAAAAGTTAACATTGCATATCGTTGGTTTCTAGGATTAAACATTTCAGAAACGATACCAAATTATTCAACATGGTCACAAAATTATATAAGAAGATATGGCGATTCAAAAATATTCGAAGAAATATTTGAAGAGATATTAAATCGGGCAATCAGAAAAGGGTTTGTTTCATTGGAAACGGTATATGGAGACAGCACCCATCAGAAAGCAAATGCCAATAAAAGAAAATCATTCAATGAAGAAGTGAAAATTGTTAAAAAGAAGTATGAAGATGATCTATTGAAGGAAATAAATGAGGATAGAGAATGTATCGGTAAAAAAACATATGAATCCATGACAAAAATCGAATATTCGTATGATGAGGAAACAGGAAAACTGAAAGAAAACAAAAATACGAAGTCTGTCAAAAAGAGCAAGGTTGACCCAGAAAGCGGATGTTTCCATAAAGGAGAAAAAGAAAAATGCTTTGCCTATTCACATCAGACATTCTGTGACAGAAAAGGATTCGTATTAGAAGTAAAAACAGTTCCGGGGAATGTACATGATAGTGTATCTTTTTTTGATGCATATGAAGAACTGAATCAAAAGTATGGGAAAAGTATAAAAAATATATCGTTAGATGCAGGATATGTGACACCAGCAATCTGCAGAGAAATATACAAGAATGAACAAACGCCATATATGCCATATAAAAGACCAATGACAAAAAAGGAATTTTTAAAAAAATATGAATATGTATATGATGAATATTATGATTTTTACATCTGTCCAAACAATAAGACGCTGAGCTATACAACAACGACAAAAGAAGGATATCGCCAATATAAATCAGAAGCGAAGGAATGTAGAGAGTGTCCATTAAGAGAGAAATGTACGAAAAGCAAAAACTGTGTAAAAGTAATCAATCGACATCTATGGGAAGAATATAAAGAGAAGGCCGATGAAGAAAGATATACGGAAAAGTGGAAAGAAATCTATCCGAAGAGAAAGGAAACGATTGAAAGAGTATTTGCGGACTGTAAGGAACACAATGGACTAAGATTCACTAGATTGAAAGGATTAAAGAAGAACCAGAATAATGCCTGGTTTATTTTTGCATGTCACAATTTAAAAAGAATGGCACTATGGAGCTGGAAACCAGCATAGGATACTCATTTTCATTAATAAAAACAGAATATAAACAGAATAAAATTTACCAGAATAAAAAAAAGACAAAGCGCACTGTGAATTTAAGTTTTCAAAGTGCACTTTGTCAACAATCTGAAAGGTTTATGTGTAAAAACATAAACCTTTTTTTATGATGTTCAGTATGGATTTCATCAGAAAGAACCGTATGGTTCCACTAAATTCAGATCAGATGTAAAAATTCAAGTCCTTTCCG
>ENA-OPAG01000743-OPAG01000743.1-human-gut-metagenome-genome-assembly--contig:-NODE-743-length-18699-cov-3.044626_pt1 | contig 18699 bp, 9 predicted proteins | sample MGYA00241053_ERZ501422 | MGnify/ENA primary metagenome ERZ501422 (study PRJEB25962, sample SAMEA2042619) | human gut metagenome | biome: human gut; feature: human-associated habitat; material: faeces... | reverse complement strand
TTGTTTTCAGGTCTTTCGCCTGTCGAGCAGTCAACTTGGATGCCAATGGAGTATCATACGACAGTTGCTCCCACTTCCATACCAGGCACCAATGCCAGAGGTCACGGTTAGCCAAGCCATTATTAGTCGGCAACTGCTGATCCGGAGTGGTACGAAGATTCATCTTCTTTTCCGGGAATATCAGACGGTCAAGAAAAATACGTCCTTTGCGTTGGGGGGCAACTAACCTGTAAGCTACAATATCTTTGTCCTTCTTATCGCCTTGCATATATTCGAAAGAAATCCAGCAAGCCCGCCACCCTGCTGCTTGCAGATGATAAGCAAACCAATAAGACACCTCTCCCGCCTTATTCAGGAATTCAAAACGAATAGAATCCTGCTGCGGTTTCTCATTATAAATCCACAAGGTAATGCCGAACTGCTTCTCGTTTCTCGTATTCAACGATAAAGGAGCAATTTGAACGTCCAATGTTGACCCCGGCTGAAAGTCCCATTCCAGACTACTTTCACCCTCTTTGTAAAAAAGAGAAGAGATTTTCACTTCTCCCTTTCCGGAAACTGTAAATGCTTCGGGCACTTCTTCTTCAAATCCGATGAGTTGAGCGAAAGCTGAAGGAATGATTCCCAAAAGGAATAATACTATAAAACAACTGTTTTTCATTACTATTTTCAATTTAAACGCGGATGCGGATTAACACCTATTATTGTCGCAGAGATTTACTCCTAAAATTGGCACTTATTTGAGTTAATCAGCGTTTTATAAATTACTAATCGCTAATAAGGAATCCGATCCGACAGAATCTTTTCCGTATACCAAGGATCATTAATTTCCTTCAACATAGCTCCCATTTCACCGCAAAGTTGTGCCACAATCTCCTTATTTTCTTCCAAAGGCAGGTTATGCAGTTGATATGGATCTTTTACATCATCGAATAAGAGGCTTTTCTTCAATTGCTTCGTATCACGGTCGATATATAACGCCAATGTATATTGAGCCGTCTTGATACCTCTTGAAGAAGGGAAGTAAGTCTGCACCAATCCATTTTCATCTTTATCACCATCTACATTCTGAATATACAGTGCACCTGTAGGACGAACAATTTCAGCCTTTTCATCGAAGAAAAGAGGAGCGAAATTACGTCCCTGCACTTCCGCCGGAATAGAATCACCCAGTCCGCACAAGCCAAGCACCGTAGGCATAATATCAGGAGCGGAGAGCAATAAATCATCTACCCTCGGCTGAATCTTACCGGGAAAACGAACCAGGAACGGAATATTCATGGATTCAGAATAAGGGGAATTCTTCGGATCATCAGTGCGCTGGCTACACATCGTCTCACCATGATCGGAAGCAAAGATTACGACTGTATTCTTATCCAATCCCAATTCTTTCAATGTCGTCAAAATCTGTCCGAAAGCACGGTCTACTCCGGTAACGGAAGCGAAATAATAACGTGCAGACTCCGCTTTCTTCATCTTCAAATCGACATTCGGACGAATCAACAGACTATCCAGAGGCTGATCTTTATAAAGATTAAAATCCTGCTCTTCACAGTCATTCAAGGAGCGATACGGGCTGTGAGGAGGATTCATGCCCACCATTATGAAGAAAGGTTTCTTGGTATCACGTACGTTACCGTCATTTTTCAGATAAGAAATGACTTTGCCTGATTCGTGCAAAGGTGACCATTCCTTCGGATCGTGTCTCTTACCATCCGTATCCCAATAATGCGGGTTCTTGTGTTCGTCAAATGTTCCGTAAGAATACCAGTAGTTAAAGCCGTGCCGGCGTTCTTTCGGTGTATAGGCATCCCATGCCGGACGTTTTTCTTCCACATACTGTCCCGGATGTTCGGGATCGTTCGGAGTCGGGAAGTCAGCGTGAAGTTTACCAAAATAAGCACAGTCATAACCTGCTTTGCTGAACACATCGCCGATACATTCCGCATCCTCGCGCAAGGAGCTGATCGGACGTGTAGAGTTGCAATTCAATGGTACACCACTTTTGTTCGGGTACATACCGGTCAGTAACATTCCACGATGAGGGCTGCTCAACGGACAGTTACTCTGTGCAGACGACAAGACCATAGATTCACGTGCAAAGGCATCCAGATTAGGAGTATGCACGGGGTCTCCTTCAAAGTTTACTTTATCCCGGAATCCGTCCTGCCTCCAGAAGCCCATCGCCTGGTTACGGTATTGATCGGGAAATACATAGATTATATTAGGATGCTCCGCTTGTTGGGACGCTTGCTTCGGAGCCTTGCAACCTTGTGCGGCAAACAGCGTCAAGCCTCCTACAAGAAGGTTTATAGGTTTATTCATGATAGTTTATGATAAATAATTAAAACAGGTAAATGACAAACGGTCAATAGAAAGTTATAGATAATAAGTAGCGAATGATAAACGGTAAACATGTTCCGTCAGAATCCGCTAAGCATTCACCGTTCACTGTTTACCGTTCATTGTCTATTTCTTATTTCTTTTCCAAATCTCTTTTACGCATCAGTCCTTCCAGGAAGTAATAGTCAGCATAGTTCAGAGGAACGTCAATTTCCTGACCGTGAGGAATACTGCCAACCGAATGCATCAGGATAAAGTTTCCATTTGTTCCAACTTCTGCGCGATAAGCAGGTGAGCCCAAACTTTCCATTATCTTATCAGCCGTTTCCTTGTAGTGGTTGCCCGGCAGATAGCCATCCAGTTCGTAAAGGGCAGAGGCTGTACAAGCTGCTGCAGAAGCATCACGCGGTTCGTTCGGAATATTCGGAGCATCATAATCCCAGTATGGTACGAGGTCTTCCGGCAGGTTCTTATTATTAAAGATGAAGTTATAGACTTTTTGTGCCTGGTCGAGATATTTCTTATCTTTGGTATAGCGATAGCAGGTAGTATATCCATACAGAGCCCATGCTTGTCCGCGAGCCCAAGCCGATTCGTCGGCATATCCTTGTGCCGTCTGGCGATGACGCACTTTGCCATCTTTGACACTGTAGTCGATCACATGGTAGCAACTACCATCCGGGCGAAAATGTTCCTGCATGGTACGGTCGGCATGCGACACCGCGATCTTATAGAAAGAAGAATCACCGGACAAACGCGTAGCTTCGAACATCAGTTCCAGATTCATCATATTGTCAATGATAACCGGACATTCCCAACCCCGTTCGGACTGCCATCCACGTTCCACATCCCACGACTGGATAATCCCGGCAGCCGGACGAAAACGAGTAGATAACGATTTGGCTGCTTGTACCATCACATCCTTATAAGAAGGCGTTCCGGCCAGACGCAAGCCATTCCCGAAACTGCAATTCACAATAAATCCGATATCATGATGCCAGGTCAGATTCTTGGCATCCTCTATGGCCTCCGTATATTTGGTGGCCAACGGCAGCAACGTACTATCACCCGTTAATTCATACAAATACCAGACTGATCCGGGGAAAAAGCCGCTCCGCCAATCCGCATAACCGCAATAATAGACAGAACTGTCCGTTTTAAGCGTCACCGGGTTCAAGCATTTTCCACTCGCTTCGATCACACCGATCTCATTCCCTATTTGTGCACGGGCAAAATCGATGTTCTCGTCGATAAAACTTTTTTCTTCTGTTTTAGGGGCACCTGCACAAGATAGCAGAAATGCCGAAAAAGCAAATGCAATCAAATTTTTCATCATGATTCAATTATTTTATTGTTGTTATTGTATAGGTATAGGAGCCGGAAAACGGCATATTTTTAGCGTTCAAGGAAACTCGGTAGATCTCTTCACCCCAGACGTTCGACAGGCGCGGATCGTCCAGACGGATCGTCTTGACCGTCGATGTAAAGATGTTCTTGTCATACGTCAGACGTACCTTCTCGCCGTTCACTTCGACCGTCACGGCTCCCGGAACCGAGATATCCACTTTTCCCCATGTCAGGAAATTGATCTGGTTCGGCCGCTCTGCCCTATCCAAGGAGAATGAGTCTTCTATCTTCAGTGTGTTCTTTCCCAAGCGGTACGAACGAATCCACTTTTTCACATTGGCCTCTTCCGGATAAGCGGTTGCAATATTGGCAGAGAAATACATGTGTTTCGGATCAAACTGTACCTCCGTAGCCTTATACTCCGAGCCAAAACGTTGCGCCACACCGTTGATCAGAGGCAAATTGTGATAGTTGCTTTGCATCGTCCAGATAGAATAGCGTTCGGAACTGAATGTCTGGCGGGTATATGTACCGACTCCGGCATCGATAAAGACAGGCATCGTATTCAAGTACAGGGAGAAAGATCCTACATCGTTGTGATTATGGCTTTCATTATTATAGCCACCTTTAGTTGCCACGAAAAAGCCGTTCTTGTTGGTCATATAGCAAAATTCGGTTTCCGGATACCAAGAATAGCTGGGAGACTGGTAATCGGCACTCCTCCCTTCCAGCTCTTCACGGGAGAGCAAGGTTTGGAATAGACGGAAAGGATCACCGGAGGGAATATCGTCTTTGTCAGAAAGGCTCTTGAGATAAGCGGCATAGTTCATCATTAGCGGACTACCCGTCGCTTTCCCGTATCTGAAAATAAGATCGGCATCGCCTCCTCCTTTGGCGGAAGCATCGGCAAAATTGACTACCCAGCCGTTCCCCACATAGGACCGGGCAATATATTCACCCATATTCTTAATGATAGGCTGATCGAATATGGAAACTTTACCGCCTGTCCCGTCAGAAAGCATCTGCAGATAATCGTACATCTTTCCGGCGGCATGCCCCCAATAAGAAGGGCCTTCCTCACAACCTCCGTCTCCATGCGTATAATTGATAAAATGGTCCACGGAAGTCATCGTCCGGTAAACAGCTTTTGCCAATTTATCCCGGTCATTTTCGAGCAGGAAGAAACATTGCAGCACATTGAAATTACACCACGGATTCCAGTTATTCACCAATCCGCCGGGCTTCAAATGGAAGGCCATCCACCAAAAATGATCTTCATTCATATAGGTATCAAGGATACGGACCTGTAGTTCATGTCGTAACCTTTTTGATATCAAGGGATTTACCTTATCAAAAGAAGGTTTCAGATAATAATAAATCCAAGACAGCTGGGAGGCCAGATTTCCCGACCCCAAATCGATCACATGTTCTTCATTGCTCGGAAAGCATCCTCCGATTTTCTGTAATCCCAAATGAGCCGACAGTGCCCAGCTCGTCATTTCACAACTGACAAAAACGCCATTGATAATTTGGTCAATAAAGCGTCCCTTTCCTTCAGCCATCTCTGCCATAAACAGGCTTCCAAGTGCAGAATTATTCTTGCCAAACGGACTCTCCATAATCGTCCGGCTGCCACTCCGTCCATATTCCAGATAATCGGTTGCCTTTACAATCTTCCATTCATAATCCAAAAAGCATTCCCCTTTCCGGATATAATCTTCCTTATAATCACCGAGGAATTTGTCCCAACCGGCCCGGTCGGAATAATCAGGATAAGGCACCCACTTCTGCCCCATTATCAAAGCGGATTTGACTTTCTCAAAATCGGCCTCCTTCTGCAACAAGTTGCGTTTTTCATACGCATGCAGGTGTGCAACTGTCCAAAGCAACAGGCACACGATTGTGATGAATCGTTGTGTTCTCATAGGTATTATTTTTCAATATCGCAAAAATAAAGCTCCTCTCAATGAGGAAGAGACATATTCATCCAATTCATGTGCACAGATTGTCCAAATGCAAAAATTTAAGGAGTTTCCATCCCATTTTTATTTTTCATAATTAGCACCCCTATTCTCCAAAAGCTTTATGCTTAACGCTTCTATAATTTCTTTATTCTCATTTTCTCCTGCCACATTATAATTCTCATCTTCATCCTCCGAATGATCAAACAACATCCGATCTATAATCCGTTCATCTTTGTCCCTCCATTCCGTATAGAAATACTGATCCTGTATAAAAGTGAAACCGTTTGCCCAGCGGGAAACCCCATACCCTTTTGTTTTTGCTTCTGGTGATTTTAACAGAGGAAGCAGACTGGTTCCTTCCAACTGAACAGGTTGTTTAACCCCGGCAACATCACACATAGTCGGATACAAATCGACAAACTCCACAATCTGTTCACAACGGTATGGTGCTTTTATTTCAGGCGAATTGATAATGAGAGTCGAATGCAAACAAGTATTCATTATGCTGTGTTTGCACCAAGTACCATGTTCTCCCAAATTCCAGCCATGATCGCCAATCAATATGACAGTCGTATTTTTATCGAGTCCTTCTTCTTTCAACGCTTTCAACAAACGACCGATCTGTGCATCCACAAAAGAGACTGAAGCATAGTAACCATGTATCATCAATTTGGCAGTCGCCTCATCCAAGGGACCCTGTTCCGGAATTCCACTATAGGCCCTCAACTCGGACCAATTAGTCAAAGCACGCTCCGGAATGTTGTTGCCTGGTTTTAATATATAATTATCAGGAATTTCAATTTTGGAATGATCATATAGATCCCAATACTTCTGCGGCACAACAAAAGGCAAATGAGGACGAATGAATCCTACGGCAAGAAAAAAAGGCTTTTCCTGTTTTTTCATTTTTTTCAAATCCTGTATGCTCTTATCAGCGATTTGCCAATCCAGATAATCCTTTTCGGGAAAATCTCCATGCTCATAAAAATATCCACGCCGACCTTTACCGGTTTCTTTCTGTTTTTGCATTAAAGCCAAGTTTTCCTCCGAGTGGTATCCCATTGCCGTACCTGGTACGGGAGGCATGACATCATCCCAATATTTCATGGAGGCCTCATCCTGGTGATGATATATCTTTCCGTTTGCAATCGTTATATACCCAGCGTCTCTAAAACATTTCTGTATGGTAACTGCGTCAGGGACATCAACATCGGTACGGGTATTCCAAGCCTGTAACAGATTTTTTGTCGGACGCAATCCGGTCAACAGACTTGCACGGGAAGCACCGGATACAGCAATATTGCAATACGCCCGGTTAAATAATACACTTTGTGCTGCCCAGTGATCAATATTCGGGGACTTGATCTGCTTCTGACCATAACAGCCCAACTCAGGGCGAAGGTCATCACAAATGATAAATAATACATTTTGTTTTTTCGATTGTGCCATTACATCGGCTACAGAAACTATAGTAAGGCAAGCAGTCAATAACAAATTTGCATTCTGCATGTTCATATAAATTTTAGTCATAAAAAAGGTTACTTCCGTAACAAGAATTCAAATCTTGACAGAAGTAACCTCCTTTTCATTTATGGATCACAAGTTACCATCCCGGATTTTGCTTAATAGCACTATTCATATCTATTTCATCTTGCGGTATTGGCCACAGATAATCACGATTTTCCCGGAATACACGGGTAAACATACGTTTACCAGTAAACCCATACTCTTCTCTGTTTAACATCGTATGGGATAGTTGCCAACGACGTAAATCACTATCACGAAGTCCTTCATTTGCAAATTCGACAGCCCTTTCCTTAAATATGCGTTGGAATATTTCATCTTTTGTTACCGCTTTCAGATAATCAGGGCCACTATTTAGCAAGGCGATACCAGCACGCTCGCGAACTTTATTAATATATTCAACTGCTTTCGTTGAATTACCTTGTTCATTATAAGCCTCCGCCAACATCAAATAAACATCAGCCAAACGGATAATAGGGAAGTTTACTGGTGTATGTGAACGATCTGTAATTGCACCATCCCAGTCTCCTTCCGGAACATATTTACGCCAGAAATAAGTTTCCCAACCACCTCTATTATTATAAACAAAACCATTAGCAGAAGACAACGTTATAGTTCCTTTTTCATTTTTAGCGACAACAAAGAGCATCTCTGTTTTTTTGTTGCTATACCAACCTTGATATGTCGTATAAGGCAAAATAACAGTCGCTTGCATACGAGGATCACGATCTTCATACATCTGTAAAATCTTAGCTCTGTTTTCCTCAGGCATACTTATGATCTCCGTTGCACTTGAATTAGCTGTACATCTGAACACACTTTCCTTCACATCATTACTTGTTGTAAATCCAGGGAAAAGTTCATCCCAATCAAAAGGACGCCCATCTTTGTATTCATACATTTCAATCAATGTAGATGAAGGAACCGTATTATTCCAACAACTGCCATAAGAAGCACGTGTTCCTGCATAAAAACAGAGTGGCATACCATAGCTGTTACCGGTACCACCAAGATTAACGATCGAAAAGATCATCTCCGAACTGGTGTGACCACCATCTAAATTAAACAAACCCGCATAATCACTATATAATTCATGTCCACTCGTAGATTTTTCCAACCATTCGACAGCTTTGTCATATTCTTTCGCGTATAAATAGACTTTTCCCAGCAATGCTTGAACGGCAGTTAAAGTCACACGTCCATAGTTTTCACTATCCCATGCCTCTGGCAGACCGCACTCCAATGCCTTCTCTAAATCCTTGACAATAAAAGCACGTGTATCTTCAACCGAACTTCTCGGATTCATCAGATTATTAAAATCTTTTTCCAAATCGACTGATTCATCGTAAAGAGGGAGACCTCCGAAATAATCCATTAGATGGAAATAGACTAAAGCCCGTAAGAAATGTGCTTCTCCCAATATCTGATTCTTTGTACCTTCTTCAATTGGAGCATCTGCTACATTTCGGATAACTAAATTTGCACGTTGGATACTGTTGTACCCATCCTGCCATTTGCTATTCATAAAACCAGTTTTTGAAGTAGCGGTCCCCAGCTGTAGTACTTCGTATTGATCATAACCGGCAGCCACATCAGAGTTGACATCGATCAAAAACATTTTACCGAACAAGTCATCCTCTTTCAAGGAGGCATAAACTCCCATCAATCCTTGCTTGCATTGGTCTGCCGTTTGCCACATTGCCTCCGAGCTCACTTGGTCATAAGGAGTCCTGTCTAAATCGTAGCAACCTGTGAGTAGAGATACAGCTGCCATCAAAGACAATATATGTTTTTTCATTTTATTTTTCTTTTTAATGATTTGACTTTATTGTTAAAACGAGACGTTCACACCAACTACAGCTTGTCTCATAGTCGGGTAAGTAACACCACTTACTTCCGGATCATATCCTTTCCATGAAGTAAACGTAAAGAAATTTTCCAAACTTCCGTAAATGCGAACACGTTCCAAATAGGCTTTCTGAGTCCAATGAGCTGGCAATGTATATCCCAACGTGATATTACGAATCTTCAGATAGTTTTTATTGGCTACCCAGAACGTAGAATTCTGTTCATTCCGTGTATCACTATAGTCCAAGAAACGAGGATAAGTTGCATCTGTCCGTCCTTCATACCAACGCCCATCGGCAACATCCGCATTGATTTGATATCCTTGACGAACCACACTACGGAACAAATTACTGTGGAAAATATCTTTCAAGCCAGCCTGTCCCTGAAATAACATTGAGAAATCGATACCTTTCCACTCGAAACCTAAGTTCATACCAAACGTAAAATTAGGATTCTGTCCGTTACCTACTACCACACGGTCATCATTATCAATTTTTCCATCAGGCTTACCTGTCAGTTCCCCGTTTTCATCTCTTCCGTTAACATCTTTATACAGGAGATCACCTTTCTGAGGTGTTCCGAATGCAGTGAATGCATCCGGGTTATTGGCGACCATTTGTTCGACAATCGCCAAATCTTCGTCAGTCTGGATGATACGGTCAGCCTCCAATACATATAAAGACCAGATTGGTAATCCTTCTTTCAACATACGGGCTCCATCATAAGAAGCATCACCTCCTTTAAACTTATCAACATTATTTTTAATGTAGGTGAAATTAAAACCAACATTATAAGAAAAGTCTTTTCCTATCTTATCATTCCAACTGGTCGTGAATTCGATACCTCGGTTTGAAACCTTGGCTGAGTTTTGTTTAGGTACTGTTGCATTACCATGTACCATCGGCGCCGGCAAGTCAATCAAAATACCTTTCGTACGTTTATCGAAATATTCAATACTTCCAGAAAGACGGTTTCCCAACAGGCCGTAATCAACACCGATGTTCGTGATATAAGTCGTTTCCCATGTTAAATCAGCATTTGCTATCGCAGTCTGTGACAACCCATTTACGACAGTACGCCCCAAAACGTAATTAGTTTGTGCAAACATTGACTGAGACATATAGTTTCCATCCTTATCACGATTATCCCCCAGTGTATTATTACCTAATGATCCGTAGGATGCACGAAGTTTCAAATTATCCAACCAGCTTCTGGTATCCTCCATAAATGCCTCTTCAGACAAACGCCAAGCTCCTGAGAAAGACGGGAAATACCCCCATCGGTTGTTCTTGTTGAAGCGAGAGGAACCATCGGCACGAAGGTTTACTTCAAGCAAATAACGGTCATCCCACCCTAAATTTAAACGTCCGAAGAATGAACGCATTGCCCATTCATAGGTATTACCTTCTCCCGAATAATCTCCATAGGCTCCTTCGACAACCCCTAACGACGGGTCAATTAAATCTTTGCGTGTTACACCAAAATCCGAATACTTGTATTGTTCTTGGCTGGCACCAACCATCAAAGTTGCACTTAAACGATCATCAAAGAAATTCCGTTCGTAGCGAGCTGTCGCATCCATAAAGTTACGAATGGTCTTTTCACTGTAATTTGTAATACTTGTCTGTCCGACTCCGTCAGAATACAGTGCACCAGTCTGGAAATTATATAATGGCACGAAGTTCGGCTTGGACACCTTCTTCTTATCGTAGTAATCGTATGTATAAGAGCCTTGAATTGTCAATCCTTTCAACGGTGTCAAAATTGCATATAAACGTGTCTTCATACTGTTCATATCAATATTTCCTGTCACATTCCGCAAACGATTGTACGGGTTATTCGTTGCATTTTGCGGGTCGTCTTCCGGATTAGCATTGATACCCAATCGATTTTGATCATCCAAATAAGCAACTCCAGGGTTGCCACCTGTCAATCCATACGTGTAGATGTCATCCAGATTTTCTGTAACAGGAGTCGTGTTGGCGACATAACCACTCATATTCACACCTACTTTCAACCAATCTTTCAGCTGTGAATCAATATTTGCACGGAGACTAAATTTTTCGTACCCCATGTTTTCCAGAATACCTGGATTATTTAAATAATTGAAAGAAGTATAATAAGTCAATTTTTCACTTCCTCCCGAGGCCGAAATATTGTGTTGATGAGAAACTCCTGTTTGATATACATCAAAAAGATTACTATTAGGATAAGCCAAGTAATTAGGGACTCCGTTTGTCAAGCCATTTGGATCTTTCGATTTTTCACGCCAAAGATCAATGGTTGCCTGTGAGAAAGGAGCATCTTTGTTGCTGTTAAGCATCCCTTCATTCATTAGCTCCATATAGGTCGCATAATCGCTTATCACTTCGTAAGGCTGCTTTAAAGTTTCGAATGAGACATAACCGTTATACTCCAATTTCATTTTGCCAGATTTACCCGACTTTGTTGTAATAAGTATAACACCGTTTGCAGCACGTGATCCATAGATAGCTGACGAGGCTGCATCTTTCAAAACAGTCATGGTTTCCACATCTTGGGGATTAACGGAACTCATACTCCCTTCCACACCGTCAATGATAACCAAGGGCGAAGAATTGTTCAATGTTCCTTGACCGCGAACTGTGATTTCTGCATCTCCATTATTCGACGGCAAGTTGTTAGTTGACGCTATATGAACACCTGGCGCAGTACCTGCAAGTGCAGTAGAAATACTTGTTAACGGACGACTTTCGGTCATTTCCCCTACATTAACAGACGTAATAGAACCGGAAAGATTCACTTTTTTCTGCGTTCCATAACCGACAACAACAACCTCTTCAAGTGCCTGAGAATCTTCTTTCAATTTAATTGTAAACGAAGTTTGCCCGTTAACTTGAATCTCCTGCTCTTTATAACCGATAAATGAAACAACTAAAGTCGAATTCGGATTCACTTCAAGTGCAAAGTTTCCATCCATGTCTGTAATCGTCCCATTAGTCGTTCCTTTTTCTACGACATTTGCTCCAGCGACCGGACCAAATTCGTCTTCAACTATACCTTTAATAGTGTATTTAGCCTGTTGTGGCGAAGCGACAACAGGACTGAGTTCTGCAGAACTCAGTGTACCGGTAGAAGGATTAGCAGAAGCTATCCCGATCGATGCTAAGAACATGGAAGTCCCCAAAAACATCGCTCTCGATACATAAAAGCGTTTAAAATCTTTTGTCATAATAACATTGGATTAGTAAATTAGATTTATAATTCATATCTCAATTAATTATCGTTTGTGTTTTTACATGCTCAAAATATATCTGAGTCCTTCAAGAACTATGGTGCTTCGTCATCATTTACGATTCAATATTGATAATTACTGCATACGACTATGGAGAGATAGAGTTTATTCAATCCGTTTTTTTATTTTCTCGCCATAATCCGCAAATTGCCATCACCTGCACATGTAATAATTTGATTATAAACATCTTGACGGGTGAATATAAGTAATAGAAGTGGCTTCACCGCTTATGTTTGCCTTCATCTGAGGTAAGTCGGCCTCGGAAAGTCCCATTTTCACTTAAATATATAGTGGTGAAGATGAAGCAGAGTGGCATGGTCAACCTAAATCAGGACAAGACAGGGGGAAGGTAAATTTTTGAGATGAAGCCTGTTCGGACGCTTGCCTTCATCCTTGTATAGCATGATAATCAATTGGTTTATAGGACGGAGAGAAGCCGAATTGGAATTTCGTGTAATACATGTTTAAACAACATGGTGACAAATCTCCATTTATGGTTCATATCTGCCAAATTATGAGAATTTGCCTTAGTTGTATCGTTTTTACGTTTCGATGTGTATCCATGTAAATATTCAAACATGAATGCTAAATAAATATATTGCTCATTAAGCCTAATTTATATGTTATATAAAACACATACGCCACAATATGCTAATATATAAACACTTAACATATTGCTAAAAACTCACCGTTGGAAGATTAGTGCATATCAAATGGATAAAATTATACATCCATGCACATTATTAACATCTAAATTTGCAGCGTTTTGGTCATAGTTCTTGAAGAACTTAGATCAAAACACACTTTTGTGAAAAACACAATGGAAAAACACAAAGTGCCTATTTAGAGAAACGAGAATTATTATCAATTTATTAATCAATCTGGTGTTATTATGACAAAAGATTTTAAACGCTTTTATGTATCGAGAGCGATGTTCCTGGGAGCTTCCATGTTCCTGGCATCAATCGGAATGGCCTCAGCTAATCCTTCTACCGATACGTTTGGTTCAAATGAACCTACTCCTGTTGTAGCTTCTCCTCAACAGGCAAAACACAGTATCAAAGGTGTAGTAGAAGATGCTCTGGGTCCTATCGCTGGAGCTAATGTCGTAGAAAAAGGAACTACTAACGGTACAATTACCGACATGGACGGTAATTTCTCTTTAGAAGTATCTCCTAATTCCATCCTTGTTGTTTCTTATATCGGATATAAGGACCAAGAAATCCCCGTAAACAATCAGACTTCGTTCAACATTAAACTAGCCGAAGACTCACAAGCTTTGGAAGAAGTTGTAGTTGTAGGTTACGGCACACAGAAAAAGGTTAACTTGTCCGGATCTGTTTCGACCATTAATGTTGCAGAACTGACAGAAAGCCGCCCTATCACCAACGTTTCCCATGCACTGGCAGGTTTGGCAGCTGGTGTAAACGTACAAGGTACGGCTAATCAGCCGGGTAACGACAATGCATCGATCAAGGTTCGCGGTCAAGGAACACTGAATGAATCTTCCCCATTGGTCATTATCGACGGTGTAGAAGCGGGTATCAACACTGTTAACCCACAGGATATCGAATCGATGACCGTATTAAAAGATGCTGCATCATCGGCAATTTATGGCTCACGTGCTGCAAATGGTGTTATCTTGATTACCACCAAACAAGGGAAAGCTGGTTCTATTAAGTTGGACTACAACGGGTATGTTTCATTCACATCACCAAGTATCCCCAGTTCTATGGACCCCGTTTCTGATTATGCCACTTATATGGAATTGATCAACGAAGGCTACCTGAATTCTAATTTGAAAGCTCAGTTCTCACAAGCTGTCATAGACGAATGGCGGGCAGATGGTGGACGAGATCCGTTAAAATATCCGAATACAAACTGGATTGATGAGACATTTACACCTTCGACTTCTCACAACCACGTCATCTCCATGAGTGGCGGTAGTGACAAAATCCGCTTCTATTCATCATTCGGTTATCAAAAGAATCCGGGGGTAATGGAAAATACCGGCTTCGAAAAATATAATGGACGTGTAAACATTTCAGCCGATGTAAAACCGTGGTTGAATTTAGGGGCACAAGTCAGCGGATATGTTTCAAACATGGAACCATCTGCCAAATATACGGCAAGTGACAAGAAAGACACATCTGTTGATGATGTGTTCACCTACGCATCAGCAACGACTCCCGGTATGGTATTCCGTGCACCGGACGGACGATACGGAGCTATGAATAATAGTGAAGACGACGCACAATCGGCAAATAACAACCCTTTGATCCGTTTGAACAGCAAAGCTGGTAATATCCGCAAAACCAATATGCGTTCTCGTTTCGTCGGAACGTTGAAACCGTTCGAAGGCTTTTCTGTTACAGCATCATATTCTTATGAGTTCGTGGATGAACAACGAAGTCGGAAACCTGTTTTCATCGATGGTTGGAACTTCCGTGATAACGTGATCACTTACTCCAACAGAGGAAAAACCAACATCATGAATTACGACGGTAAAACCGAACGCTTCTTCGGAGATGTTGTAGCACGCTACGAGAAACGTTTCATGAATGACCGCTTAGGTTTGAACGCGATGGTCGGAGCCAGCCAGGAAATGTATCGCAGCAAGAACTTCTCTGCTACAAAATATGACATGATCGATTTAAGTTTGAACGTGATCGATGCTGCAATCGGTGATGCAACAGCTTCCGGTTCAAGCACTGAATGGGCTATGCGTTCTTTCTTCGGACGTATCAATCTGGATTGGGAAAACAAATACTTACTAGAAGTCAATCTTCGTGCAGACCAATCATCCCGCTTCCTTTCAAATAACCGTACCGGTTACTTCCCTTCTGCTTCCGTTGCATGGCGTATGGATCAGGAAGCCTTTATGGAAGATTGGGTGGAGAAAGGGTTGAGCAACCTAAAGTTCCGTTTATCTTATGGTTCTTTGGGTAACAATTCTGTTGGGAACTACGACGCGATCGCTACTTACGCTAATAAACCAAGCTCCGGTTCTGCATTCAACTACACGTTGAACAACGCACTGATATTAGGTCTTGCACAAGCCAGACTGGCCAATCCGGCTCTGACTTGGGAATCTACCTATATGACAAATGTCGGTTTCGATTTCGGTTTGGTCAATAATAAATTAACTGGTACTGTCGATTACTTCAATAAGAAAACAAAAGACATTTTGATCAACTTGCCTGCACCGGACGTACACGGAACAGCATCCATTCCTAAACAAAACAGTGCGACTGTTACAAACCAAGGTATCGAGATGACTCTCGGCTGGCAGGACCAAATTGGAGATTTCTCCTACGGTGTCAACGGCAACTTTACATTCGTAAAAAACAAAGTCAATAAGTTCAAGGGAACAGATAAAGGCGGTATCTCTTATGACGGGGCTAATATTATCTGGGAAGGTCATTCCATCAATTCTCAATATTTATTGCGTGCAGACCGCATAATCCAAACAGATGCTGATCTAGCACTTGTACAACAAATGATCGACAACGCACCGATTGACGAGAAGACTGGTAAAAAGGTGAATCCGTTTGCCGCATTCGGTACGCCTCAAAAAGGAGATTTACTGTACAAAGACATCAATGGAGACGGTATTATTGACATGGATGACCGCGAAATCGTCAGCGACGGCCCGAACCCGAAATTCCAATTCGGTTTAAACCTAAATGCCGCCTACAAAGGATTCGACTTTTCCGTTCTGTTCCAAGGACAGGCTGGTGTGAAAGTTTACTGGCAAAATGCATTGGCAAATACTTCAACCGTACGTTTCGGCTACCAGTTGAACAAAGATGTTGCAGAAGGAAGATGGGTTGAAGGCCGTACAGACGCTATTTACCCGCGCTTGTTACAATCCCAGAATCAGATCAACACTCAAATGAGTGATTTCTACTTGGAGAACAAAGCCTTCTTGAAGATTCGTAACATTCAATTAGGCTATTCACTGCCTAAATCTATTACGAAAAAGATGCAATTGGAAAGACTTCGTTTCTATGGCAGTTTGGAAAATTTCTTCACATTTACATCTTACAGAGGATTTGATCCTGAAATCAGCGGGCTGGCTTATCCGGCAATGAAATCAGCGGTTTTAGGTATTAATGTAACCTTTTAATTGAAAAAGCATTATGAATAAGTATAAATTATTTTTCACTTGTGCAGCATCACTTCTGTTAATGAGTAGCTGCTACGACTTGGACCGTTATCCGGAAGATCAGTTAAGTGCCGGAACATTCTTCCAGACACAAGACCATGCCGATCAGGCAATGATGGGGGTTTACAGTCAAATGACACACAACGATGTGTTCGGCCGTCAATTCGGTTTTGACTGTTTAGGTGGCGTAGGTGCCGGATATGACGCACCTTCGTATCCAAACATCGGCCGTGGTACTTATACCACTACGGAAGGAGCCGTCGGCGATAAGTTCAAACAACTGTATGAAGGCGTCACACGTGCTAATATTGTATTACAGAACGTCGACCAATGTGATATGTCCGACGAACTGAAAACCCGCTACAAATCGGAAGCCCGTTTTATGCGTGCCCTTTACTATTTTACCTTACTCGATTTTTGGGGTGGAGTTCCGATTTATGATGAGACAACTATCGTTGCGGAAGACTTCTCCAATATGTTGAAACCAAGAAGCTCAGCAGAAGAAGTCCGTACATTTATCATCAAAGACCTGGATGAAGCGATTGCTCATTTACCGGCAGATTGGGATGAATCAAATAAAGGACGTGCGACATCCGGAGCTGCAATGGCATTGAAAGGAAAAGTCCTTCTCTACAACAAACAATACCAAGAAGCAGCCACATGCTTTGAGAATGTTATCAACAGCGGTAAGTATGCTTTGTATTCAGATTATGAAAACCTGTTCAAACCAGGTGGAGATGAAAGTTCAGAAATGATCTTTGCAATTCAAAATATCGGTGGTGTCGGTACTGATTTCGGTATGCCGATGACATTCTATATGGGAAGCCGTGCTTCTTATGGAAGTTGCTGGAACAATGTAATGGCAGCTACTGACTTCGTTGATTCTTACGAATGGAAAGACGGACGTGCTTTCGATTGGAATGAAGTTATTCCAGGATTCAATGAAAATGATGCAGTCAAGAAAGAAACATTCTATGCGACATTAAACGAAGGGTTAAACAAAGTGGCCACCTATCCCGCCGCAAAAGACAAGTTATTAGAAATGTACAACAAGCGTGACCCGCGTATGATGGCTTCCATCATTATGCCGTACACGACTTATAAAGGTTGGTATTCCAACGCTCCGATGGATACGGAATATGTTATCACAGAAAAATCCGGACAGACAAACGAAAAGAATGGTTTTATTCGTGTTAACGGAAACTACGAAATGTATTTGTGGCGTAAATTTGTAGCCGAATATGACATGAATGGTGCTATCAATAACCGCGAAGATACACCGATCAACTTCCCGCTGATCCGCTATGCCGATGTATTGTTAATGCTGGCTGAATGCTACAACCAGACAGACCAGCAGACAAAAGCAGTCGACTTGATCAACCAAGTCCGTGCACGCGTCGACATGCCGGGACTTAATAGCGGCCCAAGTTATTTGCAGGCAACTACCAAAGAACAAGTATTCGAACGAATCAGACATGAGCGTGCAGTCGAACTGGCTGGCGAAGGGTTAAGTTTCAGTGATATGAAACGTTGGGGATTACTGGAAACTCTGGCCGGAGAAGTCAAAGGCTTTACCGGACAATTCTATTACAACCGTGTCGTTCAGTCTCGGGACTATTTATGGCCGATTCCGAATAATGAAATTCAGAAGAACCCAAGTCTGAAAGAAGATCAGAACCCAGGATGGTAATCATTGACCATTAAACGAATACAAATAAAAGGGCAGACGGCTATGTCTGTCCTTTTTCATTATATTTGTAATCCATATGCTCCCATCTGAAAGAAGAACTCCTTTCAATATTGGCAGCAATATGAACATAGAATCTCATATCCAACTTATCAGGACTAGGAAAAATGAATTGCAAAATATCATTACGTTCTATAAATCAACAAAAATATGTATAAACAACTCAATCATTCCAGCCATGATGCGGCATATCTTTTAGGGGGTATCCTTCTTTTTTCCTTTCAAGGATGCAAAGAAAAGCCTGTTACCTCCCAAGGTTTATCGAGCACTCCTAACGTCATCTACATCTTCCCGGACCAAATGCGCAACCATGCGATGGGTTTCTGGAGAGAAGCAGGATTCCGGGAAGCGGTGAATTTCGAGGGAGATCCGGTGCATACGCCTAATCTGAACCGGTTTGCGAAAGAATCCGTTGTACTGACTTCGGCTATGAGCAACTGCCCGCTGAGCAGCCCAGGTCTATATCTTTAATCTTCATAATCTA
>ENA-OPAG01000720-OPAG01000720.1-human-gut-metagenome-genome-assembly--contig:-NODE-720-length-19045-cov-2.745919_pt1 | contig 19045 bp, 12 predicted proteins | sample MGYA00241053_ERZ501422 | MGnify/ENA primary metagenome ERZ501422 (study PRJEB25962, sample SAMEA2042619) | human gut metagenome | biome: human gut; feature: human-associated habitat; material: faeces... | reverse complement strand
TCTTTACGTTTGTGTTACTGATAACAAATTCTGCACTTTTGATTTCCATTGAAACGGTGTTTTAAATTGACGAGTGACACACCCTTATCGTCGCTCGTCACGTGTTAATACTCTTTTCTCAAAATTCTCCATTGCCAATTGTCCATTGTCAATTGAACAAAGCCATAGTCCCCAGAAAGTGATAGCCCCGTTCAGCATCAACATCTCGTAGCCGAAGACATATCCCGTATGTCGTTTCACTAAATAATCCGTCAGGAAACAGATCAGAGGAGAGGCGATGCAAATATAAGGAACAAATTTGTCACGAGGATGTTTTTTCGTAAATAACCCGAACATAAAAAGGCCGAGTAGCGGACCGTATGTATAGGATGCGATCATGTAGATGGCATCAATCACGCTCCGGCTATTGATCGCCTTAAACGCGAGTATGATGATGGCAAATAGGACAGAGATCATTAAATGGACTGCCAGGCGAGTACGTTTGGCGGTTTGTGCCTTTTCCTTTTCAACCCCTAAAATGTCGATGCAGAAAGAAGTTGTAAGAGCAGTCAAGGCGGAGTCGGCACTGCTGAATGCCGCTGCGATGATACCGATCGTGAAGAAGATCAGAATCGAATGTCCCAATATGCCGGAGGTACAGAACATCGGGAGAATATCGTCGCTCAATGCGGGCAGTTCGATCTGTTGCTGCGATGCGAGCGTCAGCAGAAGGACACCAAGCGAAAGGAACAGGAAATTAACCGGTGTGAAGGCAAAGCCATAGGTGTACATATTCTTCTGTGCATCTTTCAAGCTCTTGCAGGAAAGGTTTTTCTGCATCATGTCCTGATCGAGACCTGTCATTACGATGGTGATAAAAATTCCGCTAAAAAACTGTTTCACGAAATGTTGTGTGCTGTGCCAATCGCCGAACTCGAAGATGCGGAAATGCGGGCTGGCCTGCAAAGTCTGTACCATGCCTGCAAAATCCAGTTGCATCTTGTCTTTCACCTGCCAGATAATCACGATCAGCATGGCGATCAGGCATAATGCTTGCAGTGTGTCTGTCCAGATGATTGTTTTGATACCGCTCCGATAGGTGTAGAGCCAGACCAGGAAAATACTGATAACGACTGTTACGGCGAACGGTATGTTCCAAGTGCTGAATACATAATGTTGTAGGATCAGCACAACTAAATAGAGCCGTGCTGCCGCCCCTACGATCTTGGACAGAAGGAAAAAGGAAGCCCCTGTTTTATAGCTATGCCGCCCGATCCGGTCATCTAAATACGAATAGATGGAAGTTAGCTGCAACTTGTAATAAAGCGGTAACAGCACTTTGGCAATCAGGATATATCCGAAAAAGAACCCTAAGACCGTCTGCATATAAGTCATATCTATGCTGCGTACCATCCCCGGAACAGAGACGAATGTGACACCTGAAAGCGATGTCCCGATCATTCCTATCGATACGATGTACCAGGGAGATTTACGGTTGCCGAGGAAAAACGCTTCATTGCTTGAGCTTTTTCGCCCTGTGATCCAGGCAATCAGCAGAAGGATTCCGAAGTAGGCGGCTATAATAAAGAGGATGATATAGCTATTCATGACTTGTTCTTAATTTTTGGCAAAGATGCGGATAAAAAATGAAAACTATCCGTAATATCTCTCGATTCATCGGTGAAATTTTCGTTTTCGCAGGAAAATTTGGGCTTTTTGTCTATTTTGTTTTGCGTATGTTATTAATTTCTTGTTCCTTTGTATCAGCTGGAGCTCGGGAGAGTCAAGGCGACCGGTTTACAAGACCGGAGACAAATAGGTAAACACAATAAAGAAAAGGCTGCGATCTTCGGATACGCAGCCTTTTTGATTTATGATTTCAGATTTATGATTTATCATCGACACATAAATCATAAATCTGAAATCATAAATCCCTCAATACCGTTTCTCAACAAAAGCTCCGGGGAAGTAGTGGGAGAGAATCTGCCGATAATCGTATCCCTCGCCTGCCATCATGGCGGCCCCGATCTGGCACAACCCTACGCCGTGTCCCCAACCGGCACCGGTCAGGACGAACCGTCCAGGGATATCGAATTGCATATCTTCTTTGTCCACGACAAAAGCTGAGCTGTACAAATGTGTTTCGGACAAGGTCCGGCGTATCTCCAACTCCTTGCCGATGGTAAAGGTTCGATGCGTTCCGACAATCTTCAGCATTTCGATACGGCCGGAAGTTCCGCGACTGACCGGAACCAAGTCGAGGATCTGGCCGAAATCGATACCGCTTTTGCGATGGATCAACTCGGCTAATTCTTCTTGCTTGTAAGATACTTTCCAGCGATAGAAGTCAGTTGTCTCCTGATCGTAGTTGTTCAGCACCTGGCGAAGGATTGCTTTGTCGGATGTATTGCAAAAAGCATCGGGAGCGGAGCGAATCCATTTCTGGGCCTCTTCTTCCTGAGTGAGGTCCGGAAAAGTTGTTTCCCGACTGTCCCTCAATGCTGTCAGGTAAGAATGGGGGATCGGTTCCCAGCAATGTTCGCACTGCTCGGTCACGCCTCCGCAACATTTAGAGAAGCGGGCATCGCAGATTTTATCTTCATAAGTTAATGCTTGTCCCCGCGTGGCTTGGATGGCTTGCTCTACCATTTCAGTGCTTGCCCGGGTGATTCCTTGGTAGCGTTGACAATGATCATCGGCGCATACGTCAAAGTGCATATGGTCTTCCCGGTCGTACCAGCGGATGAACTCTTTTTCTGTTTGGACAGAAGCTGTATAAGTAGCGTTAATGTCTGCTATTTCTTTGTTTTTCTGTATTTGGGCTAATAACCAACTGCGCGAAATGACTGCATGGGCTTTCAGCAGTTCCAAAGAAGCGGTTGCGCTCATTTCCGAGGAGATGACACTGGTTAAATAATCTTCTACGTGGATGACATTGATACCGGTTATCTTTTCATCTTCTACAATAAATTTCAGTGCTCCGTGAAAACGTTGGTTCTCCTTGCGTTCCCAATGGAAATTGATGCCGATCGTTACATCTAATAATTCGAAAGAGTCAGTCTCTTCCCGCAAGGGTTCAAACAGCAATTCATCGTAACGGTTGTTTTTCCAGAGAATCTTACCATTATCAAAAAGGACAAGTTGTTTTCCGGATACTTCTTCTTCGTTGACACGATAAGTATCCGGAAAAATAAATTCTATTTTTGTTTCGGACAGGATGCCGACATGTACTTTGGGCTCTCTCATAATTGTTCTTTTATGCGTTGTCTTAGTTTACGAAACTCATCTGTGTCCAGACAGACTTCTCCGAGTATAGACATAATGTCTGTTGCCGTTAGCTTTTCAAAGTCTTTTTCCTGCGGGGTGATGAATACGCCTCCCATATCTACGGATGCCGGACTGATGAGGATATTGGCGTCTCCTGCTGCCGCATAGCAGGACGGGCGGTGCTTGGCGCGTGGAAAAATGCAAACAATCCATTGGCTGTTTTCTGTCCATGCAAGAATGTTCATCATGGGTTCGTCTTCTCCCGGTTTGAGTTCCATTGCGTTGTATACAAGGTTGAATAGTGCGATGGCGTCTTCCCGGTTTCCGGTTTCTATAACCAGAGTGGTTCGTGGAGCATCATCCAGATAAGAAAGAGACGCTGTCCTGTAGGTGACAATCTTTCCGGCTTTCTTATTCCTCCATTCTTGTTCAAGAGGGAGAAAACCTTTATTGCCAGCTTGAAAATGAGCATGGTCGGGAGCGGAAGCACCACATTTCGGACCGTTATAAAAAACGATGTAATCTTCGGCAATAGCCGCCAGATCGAGCATGTCTCCAAAACGTTTTTTTATACGTTGGTCCACGTGTTCTAAAGCCGGAACAGTAAGGTGCTTCGGGAAAATCGGAAACGGGTTAATCAGTATCTGATAATTATCTTTGAATGGAATCCCTCTCTGCATGGTAGGGAGGTTGGCGGGGCAAAGAAAACATTTCCGTTCTTGTATGGATTGGGCATCTATTTTGGCTGCCGAAGAGACAATGCGTGCAGGATTAAATTGTACTTTATAGTGCATCCCGTTTACATTTAGGTCTTTGACTTTAATCCGGGCTAATGCTGCATAATTGTTTCCGGCCAACTCCCATGCAGAAAGCTGGTCGGTTAGCAACCGTTCTATTTTCTGTTTTGTATCCATCTTTGTCCTTACATTTGATGACGGTTCATGGCAATGCGGGCCTGTAATTCCCAAGTGCGGATACGGTCTTTATACAGGTTGTGTCCGTTCATTTTTATAGTGTCCAATGAAGCGTCGGAATTATCGTCCCAACGGCGGCATAAATATACTACCTCGTAAACACGGCCTATCTGGTACCGGCGGGAGAAATTGAGTCCGAGAGCATAATCTTCTCCATAGCTGGTGTTGGGGACTTTGATTTCTCGTAATACCGGTGTGTAAAAAGCACGTGGAGCACCCAGCCCATTGATACGCAGGGCATTGTTGCGTCCGTTTTCGGGAGTCCATTCTTTATGGTCGATGATGCCCGGAGCAATCATATTCATGTGGAAATCCGTCATCATATAGGTACCTACCACCATTGCACAGTTTTGTTCATAGAACGCATTAACCATTGTTTTTAGGGTGTTTTCGTCCTTGTATACATCGTCACTATCCAATTGTACGGCGAATTTTCCACATTTATCATGATGCACTCCGAGATTCCAACACCCGCCAATACCTAAGTCATTGCGTTCGGGCAGGATGTGAATGAGACGGTCGTCGGATGCAAATTCACGGATCGCATCTGTTGTACCGTCAGTAGAGTGGTTGTCGATGACGATGAGGTTGAATTTGAAATCCGTTTTTTGGTTTAATACCGAACGGATGGCATCCTTGATGGTACGGATGCGATTGCGTACCGGAATAATGACAGAAGCTTCATATTCAAAATCGGTGGCATCGAATTCGATCTTTTTGAAGGTAGGAGCCAGATAGCCGCCTATCTCTTTCAGATGTTCTGTGCAAGCTTGTTCCATCTCTATTTGTACTCCTCGATTTTTGGGGTCTACATAATCGAATATTTTTTCACCGCTTTTTCGGGTATCGTTTTCTATTTCCGAATAGAGATACTCGTTGATGTGAACCAGCGATTCCTTTTGCGAGAGTTTAAGCCGCAGGTCATACAGGCCGGCAAATTGATAGTCGGTTTTCATTCGGGTGACGGCTTCTTGCAGGGCACTTGCCTTGTATAGCAAAACCGATCCGAAGTTGAAATCATCGCGAAGACTGCCAAACTGGTAATCTATTACAGGAGCATTTTTTTGAATCCCTTCTGATACTTGGTAATGGTCGGCGTATACCATGCCGGCAACACTGTCTTCTGCAATGCGGGTCATGCGTTCGAGGGCAAACATGCCCAGTTTTAGTGTAGTGTACTTAGTATAAAACAGTGTGTAGTCGGCATCGGAGTGGGCAGCTATTATGCGCATGGTTGCAGTGGAATTGAGTGCCGGCACGTGCAGAATCCGGCATCCCTGGAGAGGAACTTCCGTGTCTTCCGTTACTAACAAATATATATCTTTTACCAGGTTTGACGATTTCAAACCCTGTATTGTCTTTTCGGCCTGTGCTGCATCTGCAAAAGGGATGAAGCAATTAATTGTAGTTTTCATATTTCAGTTTTATATATTTTTATTTTTCTTATTCTTTTGGTTCTTTCCACTCTAACAGTCCGGTTTCTCCACTGGTAGCCGTGAATAATACCTGATGGCGATTGATAGGGACGACGGTATTAATCAGAGAGTTACCGATTTTGTACTTCCATAGAACTTTGCCTGTTAATGGCTCCAGTGCAAAGATAAGCCCTCCTTTCGTACTGCCGAACATTACTCCGTCTTTTTCGACTTGCATGGAAGGAGCATGCTCATAACCAAAGCCGACATTGGAGCTCCATAACTGGTGTGGCTTGTCTCCTTGGGTAGAGTAGCAGACGATGCTGTCATTCATTGTCTTACTGTATACCCGTTTTTTATCGGCAGACAATCCGATTGTTTCGCGTACGGTAGACTGGTAAGTACGCCATATGGTCTCTCCTGTTGCCAAATCGATGGCAGTCATGGCACGTTGCGGGTCAGTAATGAATACTTTGCCATTAGCGGCTACCGGCCATACTGCTGCAGGAGAGAAATGCATACGGGTTAATCCGCCTGTCCATTTCCACAGTTCTTCTCCGGTATTCTTGTTGAGGGCGTAGAGTGTGTTATCCCATGCTCCAAAAATCACCTTGTCTTCTTCAATCAGAGGGCGGGTTTCTATATAACCTTTTACACCTGTGTATGTCCATTTGATTTTTCCGGTATAGAGATCGATAGCGCGGAATGTATGATCGCTGGCCCCTATATAAACTATTCCGTTATCAATGGTCACAGCACCCAGGACTGGCTCTTGGGCTTCTACTTCCCAGCGTAATTCTCCATTGTTTGCGTTCAACGCGTAAATCTTCTTATCGGCTGAGCCGAATACGACTATGCCGTCGGCTACCGCCGGTGTTCCTACTATACGGTTGCCGGAATGGAAACTCCATTGTTTTTTCCCTTTTTGAAGGCTATAGGAGGTCAGAAAGCCCATATCATCACCTACAAAAACTTGCTTATCGGCTATTGCCGGTGAGCAATAAATACCGATACCGGTTTGTACTAACCATTTTTCTTTTACTTGCGGATACTCTTTGTTTACGGAGTAATCGGGATATTTGTCTGTTGCTCCTTTTTTGTCATAATATGAGTGGACTAATGAGAGCGAGCACCACTTTTGAGGCTCCTTACCAATTTTCTGTTCATAGACAAGAAGGGAATCCGGGGTGATTTCATAAATGTTGTACCCACCAATTGCTTCTTTTCCACGCAGATTGGAACGGTTGATGATTCCGGGAATACCATCGTATGAGAAGAATTTGTTGAGATGGTAATGCCCGCCCAGAAAAGCGCGGATGTTATAAGGGCGCACAGCGTCTGTTACGTCGTACCAATTATCCACATCGCCTTTTAGCATCGGATAGTGAGTGACCAGAAATACGGGTTTCTCTTTTCCGGCCTCTTTCAATTCTTTCTTAAGCCAGGTGATGTCTTGCGGAACGACATGACCATCGGCCATACGCATTAATGGTCCGGAATTGAATCCTAAAAAGAGAAAGCCTTTATGTTCGAATTTGAAACGTTCTCCGCCAAAAATATGCCCGAAATCCGTCACTCCGCTTTCGCTCCATTTTGTTTCATGATTTCCGGGAATGATATAATATTTGACTTTTAATTGGCCGAGAGCTGCTTTCACTCTTTGCATGGAAGCACGGTCACCCTCTTCTGTGATGTCACCCGTTACCAGTACGAAGTCGATATCTTGCGTTCTGTTCACTTGGTGAATGGAGTTTTGGAGATCGTCAAAGGCGGTTCCTTTTTGGGTGACATGAATGTCTGTCAGGAGAGCAAAACGAAAGTGCTCCCCGATCTGCGCCCGGATGCCGGTTAATACAGCGAACAAAAATAGAATACCGGTATATATTTTCTTATTCATACGGCGTGATACTTGATTATCTGATTAAAAAATTATTTTTTCTTTTTAATAAGCAGGCAAAGACCTATAAAAGTGAACAATGCATTGAATATCAGTAACTCATAACTGAACTGATATCCGTTAAACCACTTCTCCGAATTTTCTTGCAGGATAAAGCAGAGGATGGGAGAAACAATGGCTACTATGGGGATATATTTATCGCGTACCTGTTTTTTTGTGAAAATGCCAAAAGCAAAAAGTCCTAAAATAGGTCCGTAGGTGTAACTGGCCAAGATGTAGACAGCATCGATTACGCTGGTGTTATTCAATTGATTGAACACGAAGATGACAATGCCCATGATGATGGCCATGCCGATATGTACACGTTTGCGTATCTTTACCAAGTCATTTTCTGCTTTGTTTTTTGCTCCTAATATGTCTACTGTAAAAGAAGTTGTCAAGGCGGTCAGAGCCGAACCGGCTGCCGAATAAGCAGATGAAATCAGTCCGATAATAAACAGTACGCCCACTATGGCCGGGAAATAATCACCGGTAGCTATCATCGGGAATAATTCGTCGCTTTTCTCGGGGTTTTCAATTCCGTGTTGTGCGGTAAATGTGTATAATAACACTCCTAACATGAGAAATAACAGGATGACGAAGAATTGGGAAATACCGCTGGTAATCATATTCTTCTGTGAATCCTTAAAATTTTTACAGCTTAAATTGCGTTGCATCATGTCCTGATCCAGTCCGGTCATAGCGATCATTGTGAACACTCCCGCCAGGAATTGCTTGAAGAAGTAGCGCTTATCATTCACATCATCGAAAAAGAACATGCGGGAAAAATCATTCTCGGAGATGGTGGCTATCATACTTCCGAAACCTAACTTAAGATCGGAAGCGATATAATAGATACATAGAACTACGGATACTACCAGACAGAACGTTTTCAGGGAATCGGTCCATATCAGTGATTTTACACCGCCACGGAAAGTGTATAGCCAGACAAGGGCTACGGTGATGATGACATTAAGAATAAACGGCAGGTGGAAAGGCTCGAATACCAACAGTTGTAGTGTAAGGCAAACAAGGAATAACCGCACGGCTGCTCCTAACATTTTTGAGATGAAAAAGAACCATGCACCGGTCTTGTAAGAAGACAGACCGAACCGGTTCTCCAGATACTCATAAATGGATACTAAATTCATCCGGTAGAAAAGCGGTATCAAAACAAAGGCGATAATGATTTGCCCTGCGACGAAACCGAGTACCATCTGCAAATAGGAGAATCCGCTTGCCGCTACCATACCCGGAACGGAAACGAATGTCACTCCGGATATACTGGAGCCGATCATGGCAAAAGCCACTACATACCAGGCCGATTTACGGTTCCCAACGAAAAAACCTTCATTATCGGCCTTTCTGCCTGCGATGTATGAAACCGTAAACAGGATAATGAAATACGCCACGATTGTGATTAAAATAGAAACTGGAGTCATGCGGTCATTTATAATTTAATAATTTGTAATTCATCAACAGGAAAGAACCGGTCATTCTTCATATATAAGGTAAGGCTTGCGTTGTATCTTGAATTTCTCTACATCTTCTTTCCACATCGCTTTGATCTCATCCGCATTTTTACCTTGTTTTATCATTTTTCGTACATAATCTCTACCTGTCAACAGCTCGAAAAACGGCCGGAAAAAGTAATCGTCCATATTCAGATTCCGGTAGGCATCGATAAGATAACTCAAATCTACTCCTTTTTTCCATATTTCTTCATTGCTCAGTTCACTTAAATTCACACCGTAGCAAACTCTGTTGAGTTGGGGAGGATTTTTCGCACCCGGTATACTTTGCGGCGTGAAGCTGTAATCATATCCCAGCATATTGGGGTGCCCGTATATCTGAAAAGGAAGCTGTGTCCCTCTACCCAGACTAACGGGGGTTGCTTCGAAATAGCAGGTAGAAGGATAAAGGTACACAGCTTTCATATTCGGTAGGTTGGGAGAGGGAGGAACCGGCAATTCATACATTGTCTGGTGAGTGTAGTTCTTGCATTTTATGACTGTTATATCACAAATGCGTGAAGCCGGCAACCACCGTTCGCCATTAACCATTAATGCCAGTTCTCCTAATGTCATGCCGTGTACTATCGGAATGGGAAGCCATCCGACGCTTGATTTGTATTTCATGTCTAAGATGGGGCCGTCTACATAGTGACCGTTCGGATTAGGACGATCCAGTATCAACATTTTGCGGTTATACTCTGCACATGCATCCATCAAGCGGACCATGGATGCGTAGTAGGTATAAAATCTTAATCCTACATCTTGTATGTCGACTATCAGCAGGTCGAATTTCCGCATCGATTCTTCACTGGGCCTACCTAATTTACCATCGTATAACGAGAGGATGGGCACGCCGGTTTTCGAATCCACCGAGCTTGAAACGTGTTCTCCGGCATCTGCGTTACCACGAAACCCGTGTTCGGGAGAGAATATGGCTACTACATTTATCTTATTCTCCAACAACACGTCCAGTAAGTGCCTATTTCCGATCATACCGGTATGATTGGAAAAAATAGCTATTCGCTTATTTTTCAATAAGGGGAGATAAACGTTTGTTTGCTCTGCACCTACAATCACCCGGTTCTGATTTGCTTGACAATAGAAAGTGATGTATGTTAAAATGACTATAAGTAGAATTTTTTTCATAATGTATTATATAAGGGGAAGTTCTTTATCTGCAAAGATAATATATGATTTAATATTAGAAACATATATTTTTTTATTTTTAGAATTATAATCAATAATTTGCAAACTTGTATTTACACGTTTAAAGGTGTGTGGTAAACAGGTGTAAATATATATCCGGCTGAATACATGGGACTTGAATGTCCTATTTTACTTCTATATTCATTTGATTAATAGGTGATTATAAGAGTATGTACTTTTGTGTGCCAAGAGTATATACTTTTATGATGTAAGAGTATACACTTTTGTATATGTAAAGTATATACTTATACTTCACCTGATGGCAATAGGAAAATAGCTGTGTACTCCATTGTTCGATACTTTGTTTTGTGAGCTGACAAGGGACCGGTGATATTTTCTTTATGGTCTCTTGTCAGCTTATTATTAATTTGCAATGACTCGTTTATCGGTTTCGCATGCTTTTATTTACGAATGATTCGGTAAGTCATGCCGTTTATTTTGATGATATAAACTCCGCCGGACTGTTCGTAAAGGTTGATTGTTTCTTTATTTGTATTCAAATTGTTCATATTCAGAATGGTTCGCCCGTTTATGTCGAATACCTGGATAGAATGAATGGTTTCTTCTGATTCGATGTTTACCGGTCCGTCTGTCGGATTAGGATAGATGGAAGTGGCCATCGTCGATTCTTCTATTCCGGTTATTTTGATAGAAACGGTTGCTTTTTCTGTTTCGTAAGTTCCATATACGGCAGTTACACTGTATGAGTATTCACCGTCTTCCGAGATTTCGTCTGTGTAAGTGGTTCCGGTTACTGTGGTTATTAATTCTGAACCACGGTATATATTGTATTCCGGAGTTCCTACAGAACCTTCGGGTTCTTCCCATGATAAGGATATACCTTCGGGTGCGGCGGTAGCTTCGAGATTTACAACGGTACCTATCTCTTTAGAGATGGTTTGAGAAGATGGTGCGGGTGTGGCAGAAGTGTTGTCTGCTTTAGGTAAGGCCCACATTCCCAAGCGTTCTCCGGAATTGGAGATTAGATATACATTGCCTCCCCAGTCGAATGCCAGGCTATTGGAGTTAGCTCCGATTCCTGGTTTTATGGAGTGGAGGCGTTTGATGGAAGGTATTCCTTCTTCGTTATAACTGATACCCAGTATTTTTATTTCGTTGTTGCATCCCATGGCGATGCGGGTTCCGTCAAGGCTGATAGCCATACCGCCATTCCGGGAATTCTCGATGATCGTAGGATCTGTTTTACCAGATACAAAATCTACTTGGGTGCCGTTATAGTGGATCAGAGAAGGAACGGCTGCTTCATCGGCTGCCCGGTATTGAGAGATCCACCAACCACCGCGTCCGTCGGGGAGAATCGTTGAATTCATATTAGCTTGATATCCGCCGGTAGCCGCATTGTTGAATGCGATGCTGGGTGCTTCTGTCCAGTGGGTAGTTGTTCCAATGTTGTATTGTAGTATATTTCCTGCTTTACCATCCACCTTATAATCTTCATCAAAAGTATATAATATTGTGTTTTCGCCGCTTCCCGTCACGTAGCAAGAGGAGGAAGAGCCGTGTACGGGTTCGTTGTTTGTATTGCTGGCAAGTCCGTTCGTATCTCTGGTAAGCCCTTCGAACAGGCTGATGAATTTTTCATTCGGCTTAGACGGATCCATAACATAGATACCGGAATTACCGTCACTGAAATCGCACATAAATACCCTGCCATCCGGTGCTATGGCCAGACGGAACGGGCTATTGCTGCTACTCCAGGTTATTCCGCCGTCATAAGCTTTGTTGGATTGATTTGTGATGTCTCCGAACAACGGATCCATTATGTAGATACCTTGGTCGGTGGTTCGCCCGGCTGAAGTGCCTCCTTTACTACTTGCTACGTATATACGGCCGAAGTAAGGGCTTTCCGGATTGTTGTCTATGGCAACTCCATATGCATTATAGAATTTAAGAGTTTCTTCATCTCCAGTCATTTTTACCGGACGGGCAACACTTTCGGCGGTCGCTTTAATCTGCCAATGCATATCTTTGCCGGCAGGAATTTCCGCTTTTGTCATTGAAACCGTATGGTTACCTTTGGATAGAGTACCTGCGCTATATGATTTTAATATCTTTTCGCCACTGACAAATTCAATAAATACTTCATTCGCATTTTCGTTAAGGATGAAACTGAATTTATATTCTTGTCCGGTGCTTTCCAATTGAAGTCCGGAAGCATAGATGTTGGCCGTAGCGGTGGTGGTGATAGTTTGATAACGGGCTATGCCTGCGTTTTGTGCATAAAGATAAAGATCGATATCGTATCCGTTAACAATTCCTGCTGCCATCATGTAGGGTACGGCATTTTCACTTAAACCGTCATCTGGCATCTTTTCTGATATTTTAACAGCCTTGTCCAGCCCATCGGTTATATCAAATAGAATCGCACTTACGTGGCTGTGGTCGGCACTACAATCGGGTGATATCATGAAAGAATGCCGTGCATATTGGAAGAAATTAGCACCTTTGGCTTGAGGGGAAAGGATTCCTTCGTTTATTGCGCCGTGTTCGGTTAAGGGACTACGGTCGGCAGCCGCCCAGTCAAATCCGAATTCTGTTGGCATTAATTTTTCACTATCTATGATGAGACGGTCTGTTCCGAGAGGCGAGATCGTGAAAGTGAACGTTTCTCCCCAAAGAGCTTCTGTGTATTTGGTGGTATCCATCATGTATTTATAACCAATTATGTTCGGAAGTTCCTCGTCTATCTGATAGCCTACTATACGGATTTGTTTTGAGGTGCCTGTGGTGATGGCCGGCGTGTATATGTTACATTTCCAACGTGGACCGCTGATGGCAAAGGTTTCTCCAATGGTAGAGGCTGAGAAGTTTCCTTGCTGAGTGGTTTCGAAGAAGAGTATAGGATCTGACTCGTCGTCATTCCATGTGTAAACTTTAAACTTCTCTCCGTCTGCCGGTAGAGTAACGATGTTTTTATTACAAGCCATCAGGTATCCGTCGGCAGAAAATGCGATATCGCTTATTGGTAGAATCCCTCCTTCGATGCCGGTAAGTTTTAGCTCGGAAATCAAATCACCGGTATTTGGATCGGCTATATAGATTTTGGGTTCAGTGGTAAGGATATATAGCTTCTTGTTGTGTAACAGGCTTTTTCGGATATTTTTGTCTTGAAGCCATTCGAAGGTATTTTTTGAAATTTCCTGAGTTTTGTAGAAAGGCATGGCTACGGTTCCTGCTTCTTGATCCGGCTCCGGATAATCTGCTGGCACTTCTTTTTCGGTGACTACGTTTTTGTTTTCAATTTGCGTTATTAAAGATGTAGTCTCTCCGGCTTTTACTTCAGTTTCTATATCTGCTGCTGCATAGTTTTCTGCTGTTATTTTTAGTTTGTATTTTCCTGGCTCTAAGTCAAAGAAACTATAAAACCCGTTGTAACACTCGTCGGTTACGTAAGAGTCGATGAGTGTACCGTTGTTGTCGAATAGTTCTACTTTAGCTTTATTCACGGGAAGCCATTGGTCATTTGTGCCTGTTTTATAAAGATATAGTGGATTATTGATACGTTCGTTTGAACTCTTTACGAGACCGGCAAGTATTCCTTTTGATGCTTGATCTGCTTCAAAATAGTCACAGAAATAACGGAAAAAACGTGCAGATTCTAATTTGCGATAATCTTCATTGAGCAGTCGGTGCGTTTCCGGCAGGTAGTCGTGAAATTCTCCTTCTGAAAGAAAGCCCGGTACGGTATTGTTTCTTAATACGCCTAAATGGTAGCCATAGAACGAGTAGTCGCCACGTACATTCATATTAGTTGCACTATAATATGTCCAGTTGGTGAGCGGGTTGTCATACATCCTGGACCAACACGCCTGTGCCATTGGTTTGCTTAATGCCGGATCCGGTTCGTCGTCGGTTCCGCGATACAGTAACAAGAGGTAATTAGTGCCCTGGTTTACGCCTACAGCATTGCTGTGAATGGATAAAAATGCATCCATGCTGTTTGCTGAGGCTTCTTCTGCAATCTCGGTCAGATTCCGGTCGTCTTCATCTCTGTTTTCTGTACGTGACATCATGACGGTTGCTCCGTGAGCCTCCAGCATATCTCTGAGAGCTAATCCTTTTGTCAGGCTGCAAGAAGATTCCCAAAAACCGTTTATATCATTGGCGGCATAAGGGATGGTTACTACGTTTCGGTCGTTGGCTGCATCGAAACCTCCGTGTCCCGGATTGATATAGATTCTCACCCCTGTAAGATCTTTCGCAGTTACATCTGTACATATTATTATGTATAAGCAGGCTATTATAATTGACTTTAGTGTTTTCATATCTTATTTGGCTTTTTGTTTGATATTGATTTTCATGAGGTAAATATCTCCGTTGTCACTATTGAAAGCGATAGATGAGTTGTCGGTTGAGACAGCCGGAAACATGGCTATCGTGGAAGGATCGCTGAGGGTTTGATGTTTTTGTCCGTCTATCGAAACGGCTTCAATGGATGAAGAGAGGATTCGTTCTCCGTTATCTTTATCATTCATCCCTATAATCCATTCATTCCCGAGCCAGACAGGGGCGTTTAAATTAGCTATTCGAATCGGGCTGCTGCCGTCGATATTGGAGATGAATGTACCTTTGCCGACAACTTTATATAATAACTTTGTTCCATCGGGCGAGATGGAAGGCCATAGATAGCTACAGTCTTTTCCGTTGGGAGAGATCTCTTTACGTTCACCGTTCCGATATAAGACCAATTGCCGATTTTCGATATTGACAATATCCGGTACTGTTTTTATTTTTTCTCCATATATTCTTTTGGTTGATAACTTATTGTTTTTTACATATACAAGGTTACCATTTATGGTCTTATGTAATTGAAGGTCTCGGGTAGGAGAGATAAGTTGGTTTTCCTTTTTGTTAGTTAAGTCTATCTTCTTCAGGGCGGTCTCCCTCATGTTTCGCTTGTTGAATGACTGCTCTCGATAGATAATGTTATTCCCGTCCGCACTTATTTGTACGTTGTATCCTGCATTGGGAGCTTCGGTGATAATGGATACTTGCTCATTTTTCAAATCAAATTTTTTAAGCCCTGAATAATTATCAGAGGTTAGAAGTAGGTATTCTCCATTAGGGCTGAATTTGGGATGATAGCTTTTACCGATGCTTGATTTCGGTAATTGTTTCACGGATACTACACTGATTTCTTGTGCATGAATTTGTTGGACTAAGTAAAGTAGCAACAATAGAAAAAACTTTCTCATGATCTAAAAGAATTAAAAGGTTAATAAATGGTATTTTATATATTAAGCTTAATACTTTTTGACGAAATAGGTGTTGAGGAATAGATACATCCGTTTATTTCAAAGGATGTTTAGGCTACTTTCTATTCATCTTGCTTCTCAAATATTCATTAATTTATTATTAGAAACAAATTTTTAGGAATTTAATTAACGTGTTTTATACTATTAGTGAATGTTTTTAGCATATTATGATTCTTTTTTTACTTATTTTGTATCGAAAAATGATTTTTTGAAACTTTGTAAAAAACGTTGTTTTTGCTCTTTTTCTGATTCTCGTTTTTGTTTCAATAAGTTTACATGTAGTATGAAGGTATTGTTTTCCTCTCTCTGTTTATTGTGTATTATTATAAATAATAAGTGCTTTCCTCGTAGACAAACCGCCCGTTCATCGTAGAGGAATGGATAGTTTGTCTACGAGGAACGGGCGGTTTGTCTACGGGGAAAATAGTGATGATATCTGCGTGCTGATTGTCAATTTGTTACATCTCCTGTTTACTGTATGCTATAATTACCTAATGCTGCGTGCATGCCTTTTTGTTTGTAGTGATTTGTTTGTTTTTAAATACTTACATTTATTTATCGTCCTTCTGTGTTTCTATTAAGAAATCCGTTTAAATATTATGTAAATAAAAAATAAATTAGTCTGTATTGTTGTAATGGTGATATATTTTGATTGCTTAATCGAAAATTATTTTCTGTTTTTTATATTTTACCAAAAATTTCCTCTGTAATTGATATTATAGTTTTTGATAAATTTTTCTTTGTTGAAATGGTGGGATTAATAACTGTTTTCTGCTATCATTATTTGTTTATGAACTTAATGTGTTATATGTGAATGTAGTATGTGATTTGCAGAAAATGATTAAAGACTTTTGAAGGGTGTATAGCATGATTATTCTGCTTATATCTTTAAATTATCTATGTCAATTACTTTAATTTAGCTTTTGTTAAATAGAGTGATTTCTTTTTTATATTTTTTGCTGTTTTTATAAAATAATCTTTTGTTTGTGTTGCAATTCTTTGTGGTATCAAAAAGAAATGATATTGACTGTTTACCAAGTTCTATCAGAACTTTGCTTTTTATCTATTAGCCAGGAATTGGTCAACATAGTTGGCTATTAATTGGAGGTAAGTTTTCATCAAACAAAGGCTTAAAAGAACTCTTTTGAAATAACTTCAAAGCAAAGATAAGAATTGTTTTAATATCAGGAACATAAATTTGGTTTTATTTAGATTTATATCTATTAATTCACACGATCATTGATCTCCTTGTTACATTTTGATGAATAGTAGTTTTAGGTTAACATATTTATAAAGTTATAAATTAAATTTTTATCCATTTATCTCTTTATGGTTCTTCAATATTCATAGAATGAAATTCTATTAATCCGTCCATTGGCGTTTCTTCTATAATATCTAATTCTACTCCAAAGTCTCTGGCTACTTCTCTTAGAATTTCGGAATAGCTGTAGGCAACTGAACCGATAAAACGAATAGGATAATTTTTATAGTCATATTGACATACGCTACGGATGAAAAAGTTCTTTAGGTTATTCACTAATAACTCATAGACATATTCATTATCTAAATAGTCTGCAAGAAAATAGGAAATAGTAGCTAAAAAACGATTGGGAAATGGTAAATTATAAACTGATTCCATGGCATCATTAGCTGTAATACGGAATTTTTCATAAAAGTCGGTCGTAATATCTTTAGGGGCTAACCCTTTCAATACATCAGAAAGAAATAGTTTGCCTAAAACAGCTCCGCTTCCTTCATCACCTAAAATATAACCAGCAGCCTTTACATTTTTAACAATGATTTTGCCGTCATAAAAACAAGAGTTAGAACCTGTTCCCAAAATGCAAGCAATTCCGGCATCACATTTAAACAATCCGCGTGCTGCCGCCAATAAATCGCTTTCAACTTGGATAGGGGTTTTAAATTGCGCTACCAATGAAGCACCCAAAACATTCTTTTTTTCATAAGAGGTACATCCTGCACCATAATAATAAACTTGTTCCAACTTTCTTTTGAAGAAAGATTCAGGAAGGCCGAGTCTAACGCTCCTGCTTATTTCTCTTCTGGTCTGAAAAAAAGGATTCAAACCCTCTGTGAAAACCCTCTGTACGAGACGATTATCTTCAACCAGAGCCCACTCCGTTCTTGTAGAACCACTTTCCGCGATAAGTTTCATTTCCTGTTCTTTTTTTGATTTGGATACAAATATATAATTTTTTTTGCAACACCCCTTGTTCTTCCGAAAGAAAATGTCTGTAAAGTCTCTTAAGGCCTTTTAGCTATTCTTGAAAGAAGCTATATATCATTTGGATTTCCTCCATAAGAATGAGGTGTATCCATGAAAAAATGTGTCTACTGTTATTTCAGATAATCTCTTTCCTAAAGTTTTTTATACTATACCGTCAGAGTAGCCAACCAGAATCGCACCTATCATTACTTATGTATTCTTTGTTTTATATCACAATACATTATTATAAATAATATATAAATAAGATACTTATAATGAGGATGTTATTGCGTGTTATGAAAATATTTGCAAAGACGGGGTTGATCGATTGGATATAACCTCACGTTCTGGTGTAAACATTAAATATACATATATTATTCTGATAAAGATTGAAAAATAGCGCTGTGCAATTTTATAATATTCAATCGGTATTCTTGACATATAAAACAAGTTGAAAACTGTTGATCAGGTATATTTTTACAACAATAGTATTCAGTTGATTCAAAAATAAAAGAAGTCTTTAGTTCTGATAGAACTTGGAAAATGGAGGTAATAGTGAAATGAGGAGTTTATGAAAAAAGGTCTCTGTCTGATAATAAATAACCTTAGAGATAATACTTAATTGGCGTTCTCTATTATAATCCTTGTTTAGAGGAATCGGTAAATTAAGAACTTATTAAATCGTAGTCTTTTATGGTAGATAAAGACAGATATAAAGAAGTAGTAAAAATATCTCTTTCTGAAAATGATGAAAGGGATATCTCTCTCATCGACCTGGGCGGGGGAAATTATTTCCGATGCTTATTTTATCTGGTTACATTGAATAGACATAGATGAAATTATTAATTAATTATATTATGAAAAAACAGTTATTAGTTCTACTCTTTCTCTTTTCGGCTGTGGTTACATATTCACAGCACACGATTACAGGGGTAGTGACTTCTTCAGAGGACGCAGATGCCTGCGCAGCTTTTGGACAAGCTCCGTCCCATTATGGAGGAAATTGCTGCCGAACAGGGTGTTTCCGTAGAAGACGTACTGGTCCGCTACATGGATTTGCAGAGCGAGGCGGCTCTTCTTTCTAACAATACCGTATTAAAAGGCATTGACGGCATAGGTCCCGACGGCAATCCTTTTTTATTTAACTAAAAAAACCTCAGGTACTTTTTGTACCTGAGGTTTTTGCTTTTTCATGTTTTGTACTGTCTATGGCTTATAACCGTTTCCTTATTTCACTACTCTTACACGGAA
>ENA-OPAG01000703-OPAG01000703.1-human-gut-metagenome-genome-assembly--contig:-NODE-703-length-19209-cov-4.409784_pt1 | contig 19209 bp, 15 predicted proteins | sample MGYA00241053_ERZ501422 | MGnify/ENA primary metagenome ERZ501422 (study PRJEB25962, sample SAMEA2042619) | human gut metagenome | biome: human gut; feature: human-associated habitat; material: faeces... | reverse complement strand
AACGAAGAGCTTCTTGAACATGGCGTAGCCAAGCGGGCCCTTCGGAAGCATGCCTTTAACTGCGATTTCGAGAGCACGGCCGGGATGCTTTTCCTGCATCTTGCGGAAAGTGGTCTCATATACGCCGCCGGGGTAGCCGGAGTGACGGAAATATTTCTTGTCTTCAGCTTTAGCACCGGTCATGACGAGCTTGTCAGCGTTGACAACAATGATGTAATCGCCCGTGTCGACGTGCGGTGTGTATTCAGGCTTGTCTTTGCCACGGAGTCTGAGAGCGATTTCAGCGGCAAGGCGGCCGACAACCTTATCGGTTGCATCAACCACGTACCATTCACGCTTCACTTCAAGCGGCTTGGCCGAGAAGGTTTTCATTACTATTCACCTATAAATTTGGCGCATACAAATGCGCCGCAAATTATCTTTAAGCTCGGGCGGATTAATTCCCGAGACGACATTATTTACAACGGACGAGCGATGACGAAAGGACAACGCTCCAACAGAGAGGACAGGATTATACGTAAAAAATCAAGTCAATTCAACTTGATACCTCTTTGATAAAGTTTTTTGCAATTTGGCCGAGCAAACTTTGCTTGGCCAAACTTTTCATCAAGAAGCTTCGGCTTCAAAAACCTCTTTGATCTTAGGCAGAAGCTCTTCTGTCTTGGCCTTATTCATCTGGCCGATTCTCAGACGGCGGTAAAGAACATCTTCCCGTGTCATCGCAAACTGCGTGTCGCGGCAGTGTACTGCGTAGGCCTTCAGCTGTTCATCCGTCAGCGTGCCTTTGAGAATCTCGGCTTCGAGTTCGTCAGGATTGAACTCGTTGTCCCGATAGATCGACATATATTTCGTCGGGCACGGACGCTTATAAATTAAGCCTTGGTCCACGGCCACAGACATGGCATGCTCTGCCATCTTGCGGTAAGCCGTCCACTTGCCGCCGGTGACCGTAATCATGTTCTTGAATTCAGGAATGACCGAGTGCTCTCTGGACACAGCTGCGGTCGAACCGCCGGCATTCGGATTAAAAAGAGGACGCAGTCCGGCAAAGGAAGCCAAGACGTCCTTGCGCGAAATCGGATAGGCCAGATACTTGCGGGCCGTCTCGAGCATGAATTCGATTTCTTCTTCTGTCGGCTCCGGATTGAAGGAGATGTCTTTTTCTTCCTTGTCTGTGGTTCCGATTTCAAGAACGCCGTGCCAGGGAATGCGGAAGTTTTCGGAATAAACATGCCGGTCTTGCCGCCGAAGTGATCCGTGCTGACAACAATATGAGAGCCTCGGGAGGCGCGGATAAAGGGCTTCACGTCCGGAGAAACCATGCGGCGGATTTCATCAGCCCAGACGCCGGCTGCATTAAAGACCATGCGGGTCTTAACGCTGTACTCTTTGCCGCTGAACTTATCCTTGACTTTCACAACCGTAATTTCGCCGCCGCATCCCCTTTCGAATCCCACGACCGGCACATAGTTCAGTAAAAGCGCACCGCGGGCTTCGGCAGTTTTCATCAAGGCAATATTGAGACGGGAATCATCGAACTGAGCATCCCAGAACTGCACGCCGCCCTTTAAGCCGTCGGCTTTGACGCCGGGCAAACGGCGAATGGTTTCGGCCGCAGAAAGGAATTCTGTCTTGCCGACTTCGTAGCCGCCGTAGGCCATGGCGCCGTAAAGGCAGAGGCCGGCCATATAGTATTCACGCTCAAAGTTCTCGTAGCAGGGAAGAATGAACGGCTCCGGATGGACAATATGCGGTGCGTTGCCCAAAAGCAATTTGCGTTCGATCATCGCCTCGCGAACCAGCTTCCAGTCGCGGGGATTCTTCATATAGCGAACGCCGCCGTGAATCAATTTGGTTGAACGGCTGGAAGTACCTTCGGAAAAGTCCTGCGTGTCAAACAACACTGTGGAAAAACCGCGAGCAGCGGCATCAACCGCAATACCGGCGCCGGTCGCACCGCCGCCGATGATGAGCACATCCCAGACTTTGTCCTCTTCCAATTGCTGAAGACGGCTTTCTCGCCCCGGATTAGTCTTTGCGTTGAAGTCCATTCTTACTGCTCCCATCCTTTAGACCGCGCCACTGCCCGGCCCCATTGTGTCGTTAAAAATTCGCGTTGATCCTGCGACATCGTCGGCTCAAACGTCCGCTCGCGCCGCCACAACTTTTCAATTTCTTCCGTGCTCTTCCATACCCCGCAGCCAAGACCGGCTAAGTAAGCTGCTCCCAAAGCCGTAGTCTCAACCACTTCGGGACGCACGACCGGAACGCCGGAAATATCTGCCTGAAACTGCATCATCAGGTCATTTTCCGAGGCGCCGCCGTCTACCCGCAGCTCGGTAAGCCGCGCGCCGGCATCATTCATCATTGCCCGAAGTACGTCATTGCACTGGAATGTTATTGATTCTAATGCAGCCCGAGCAATATGCGCGCGTGTCGTTCCACGAGTCAGACCGATCATTAATCCTCGTGCATGAGGATCCCAGTAAGGGGCACCCAACCCGACAAAGGCCGGAATCAAGTAAACGCCTCCGTTGTCTTTAACTTGCCGCGCCAGGCTCTCGATTTCCGCGCTTGTCTCAATCAGTCCCATACCCTCCCTAAGCCACTGCACAACAGCACCGGCCACGAAAACGCTTCCTTCCAAAGCATAGCTGGTTGCGTCCGGAATCTTCCAACCGACGGTACTCAAAAGCCGGTTGTCGGATAACTTAGGCGTCGAACCTGTATTCATAAGGAGGAAGCCGCCGGTGCCGTAAGTATTTTTGGTCATGCCGGGCTGAAAGCATGCCTGCCCGAAGGTAGCTGCCTGCTGGTCTCCTGCCGCGCCGCAGATGTCAATCGAAGCGCCAAGGATTGCAGGCGCCGTCCTGCCGATAAGGCCGGAGTTTGGAACAACGCGGGGGAGCATGGACGCCGGAATGCCGAAGATATCCAGCAGCTCCTCATCCCAGCGGCAATTGTGAATATTAAATAAGAGTGTGCGGGAAGCATTCGAGACGTCCGTGACGTGCTCTAAACCTCCTGTCAGATTCCAAATAAGCCAGCTGTCGACAGTGCCGAATAAAAGCTCGCCGGCCAAAGCCTTCTCTCTCGCACCCTCAACGTTGTCTAAGATCCAGCGAACCTTCGAGGCGGAAAAATAAGGATCCAGACAAAGTCCGGTTTTGTCATGAATTAAAGGCTCAAACCCATTGTCGTGAAGCCGTTCGCAAAAAGCCGCAGTACGCCTGTCCTGCCAAACAATCGCGCGATAGATCGGCTCTCCGGTTTTCTTCGACCATACGATCGTGGTCTCTCTTTGATTTGTGATGCCAAGCGCCCGCAGCGCCGATCCGGACAGGTTGAGATCGGCCAATGCGCCTAGCAAACATTCTTTTTGTTTCAGCCAGATTTCCTCGGCATCCTGCTCGACCCAGCCGTCGTGCGGAAAATATTGAGTGAGCGGTTTTTGACAGGCTGCCAGGGGCCGCCCCTCGGCATTAAAAATAATCGCTCGGGCACTTGTCGTCCCTAAGTCCAGAGAAGCTATCAATTCTGTGGTTCCAATCATCCGGAAGAGCCTCGTAGATTCTTTGATTAATCTCCGGCGGTGGAACTAAAAGCCGGATTTGTATCGTCAAACTAACACAACGAGCAGACCGATAGCCGAATTTTCTTCTCTCTCTTGTAAAAGAGTCTGCCGAAATTGATGTCTTTTGTCCCGTATTAAACGAATCCGGTCTAAAAATTATCGATATCAGCCTTTTTTACAGCCTAAAACGAGTTAACAAAGGCGGCCGGAAGAATAAGAGAATTAAGCAAGGAGGGGTTTTCTCTTAGGTAAACGCCGAATTTCTATTAACTTCGTTTATTTTCCAGTGAAATTCTGCGAAAACACAACTTTTTCTATTTTGCTCCAAAAAAGCAAGTTTAAAAATCCCTAACAATTATTCGAAAAATATGAAACAATTGGGGGTAGAAGTTTTAAAAAGAAAGTGAGGATTATATGAAGCTTCCACTGCAAGTTAGTTTCCACGGTATCGATCGTTCTGAAGCTCTTGAAAATTTAATCGCAAAAGAAGTCGAAGGACTCCACAAGTTTGACGCTGATCTGATCAGCTGCCGCGTTGCCGTTGAAAGCGAAGGCCGCCACCAGAACCAAGGCAGAGAGTGCAGCGTTCGCGTTTCTCTTAACGCTCCCGGCCACGAATTCATCATGAACACGAAGAACGAAGACGCCCACGCAGCCGTTCGCGCTGCTTTCGACTCTTTGGCCCGCCAGGTCAAAGACAATGCTGCAAAGCGCAGAGGCAATTAATCCTCTTTTCTGCTTGATGCAACCGCAGACTCTTTAATGAGTCCGACACCCGCCCGACAGATGCCGAGGCGGGTTTATTTTTGCCTTCCGTTCGCGTTTCTTTTCGTTTCGATTTCAAACATTCCCTCACAACTCGTTGATTTTCCTGAAATCTTGACGAGAGTATAGTTAACGCTACCAAAGTGCCGTCTTTAAAAATCGCCTTCGGATTCCACTATAGGCGGCCTACTCCGTTAACTTGGAAGAACATGCAGACTAAGAACAACGCAAAAGAATTTATCTCCGTCCGCGGAGCAAAACAAAACAACTTAAAAAATATCGACGTTTCTTTCGAACACGGCAAATTAACCGTCGTCACCGGCGTCTCCGGCTCGGGTAAGTCCTCTTTGGTTTTTGACACCCTTTATGCTGAAGGCCAGCGCCGCTATGTCGAAACTTTCAGCCCCTACGTTCGCCAGTTCATGGACCGTATGGATCGCCCTAAGGTCGACAAAGTCGAAGGTGTGCCGCCCGCTATCGCGATTGACCAGACCAATCCGGTCAGAAACTCGCGCTCGACCGTGGGCACGATGACTGAGATCAACGATCATCTGAAGATGCTCTTTTCTCAGGCTTCTTCGCTTTACTGCCGCTGCTGCGGACGCCTGGTGCGTGAAGAAAGCCCTCAGGATATCTGGGAAGACATCGCCGAGCGCTTAGAAAACGTTTCTCCGGACGCACGCCTAAGCGTGTGCTTCCACGTGCACGTCCCTGCCTCGCTTCCACCCGAAACCGCCATTGCCGGCCTGGAGGCTCAGGGCTTTACACGCTGCACTGTCGTTTCTCAGGGCAAAACGAACGGCTCCGACATTGAGGTCATTGCCGACCGCTTTAAACCGTCCGTCACCCGCAGCCGTGCCGTGGAAGCCGTCGAAACGGCGCTCCGTCTCGGCAAGGGTTTGATGGAACTCAAAGTCCGCGTCCCCGGCGCCGATGAAGAAGTTTGGAAATTTTCCGCTGCGCTCACTTGTCCTGAGTGCGGAATTACCTACGCGCGCCCGCATGATTCGACCTTCAGCTTCAATTCTCCGCTAGGCGCCTGCGATACCTGCCGCGGCTTCGGAAGAATCATCGGCGTGGATTACGGCTTAGTCATCCCCGATGAAAGCCTTTCTATTAAAGAAGGTGCGATCAAACCTTGGAATACGGAAAGCTATTCCGAATGCAAGGATGACCTTCTGCGTTATGCCGCCGAACGCGGGCTCGATGTCAACAAGCCCTACCGTGATCTGACCCAGGAAGAAAAGGATTGGGTCTGCTTCGGCGATCCGAAATGGACAAGCTTCCGCTCCAAGAAATGGTACGGCGTTAAACATTTCTTCGAATGGCTCGAAACGAAAGCCTACAAGATGCACGTCCGCGTCATGCTCTCCCGCTATCGCAGCTACACTGCCTGCCCGGACTGCCACGGCGCTCGTCTTAAACCCGACGCGCTCCTTTGGCGCATCGGCACCAAAGAAAACGCCGATCATGCGTTAGGCTCTCATCCGCGCTGGCGCCCGGCCAACGCAACTTTCTCCGATGCCATGCTTCGCGATTTGCCCGGATTGAATATCCGTGACCTGATGCTGCTCCCGATCGAAAGACTCAGAATCTTCTTCGATGAGCTCAAACTTTCTCCGGCGCTCGAAGAAGGCTGCGGCATGCTGCTCGACGAAATCCGCTCCCGCCTGCGTTACCTCACGGAAGTCGGTCTCGGTTACCTCAATCTTGACCGTCAGAGCCGCACGCTCTCCGGCGGAGAAGTTCAGCGTATTAACCTGACCACCGCTCTCGGCACTTCGCTGGTCAATACATTGTTCGTTCTCGATGAGCCTTCTATCGGTCTGCATCCGCAAGATATGGACCGCGTGAACTCCGTCATGAAACGCCTGCGCCGCGCCGGCAATACTTTGGTTGTCGTCGAACACGACCCTCAGGTGATGCTCGCGGCCGACCGCATTATTGATATGGGTCCCGGACCCGGCGCCAACGGCGGCAGAATTGTTTTTGACGGCACGCCGGAAGAGCTCAAAAAAGCACGTACGCTGACGGGTTCTTACCTGCGCGGCGAAAGAACCTTCCCGCATTCTGCCCACAAACGCATCAACCCGGCTAACCCCGCACTGGTTCTTCTGGGTGCGTCCGAGCACAACCTTAAAAACTTAGACATCCGCATTCCGCTGCACTCGGTCGTATGTATTGCGGGCGTCTCGGGTTCCGGTAAGTCCACCCTGGTCCAAGACATCCTGGTTCCGGCCTTGATGAAAGCCAAGGGTAAGTCCACAGAGGCCCCGGGCAAATTCGAGAAACTCCTCGGCACCGAAAACATCAGCGATGTCTCCTTTGTCGATCAGTCCCCGATCGGTAAAACGACACGAAGCACGCCTGCGCTTTTCATGGGCGCGTTCGAAACCATCCGCCGTCTCTTTGCCGCTTCTCCGGAAGCCAAGAAGCGTAAATATGAAGCCGGAACGTTCTCCTTTAACTCCGGAACGGGCCGTTGCCCTGCCTGCTCCGGAAGCGGATTCGAACACATCGAAATGCAGTTCTTATCCGATGTGTATTTAAGCTGCCCGGAATGCAAAGGCAGCCGCTACCGCAGTGAGATCCTCGAGGTCAAACTGTCTCGCAACGGCAAAGAAGCCAACATTGCCGAAGTGCTCGATATGACGATTGCCGAAGCTCTCGACTTCTTCAAAGAAAACAAGGAAATCGTGCGCAATCTCGAGCCGCTCGTTAAAGTCGGCCTGGACTATCTCAAGCTCGGCCAGCCGATTCCGACCTTGTCCGGCGGCGAAGCTCAGCGTCTCAAACTCGCCAAGCACCTTGCCGATGCTCTCAAAGGCGAGAGCAAACACACGCTCTTCATCTTTGACGAACCCACGACCGGCCTGCACTTTGACGACGTTTTCAAACTGATGAAGTCGCTGCAGGAACTGGTTCAGTCCGGTCACTCCGTCCTTTTGGTTGAACACAACCTTGACGTGATCAACGCATCCGACTGGATTATCGAACTCGGACCCGAAGGCGGCGAGCGCGGCGGACGTGAACTCTTTGCGGGCACGCCCAAAGATTTCCGTATCAAGGACACACCGACCGGCTTGGCTTTGGCCGCTTACAACAAAGCCCTCAAGGAAAAAAATCCGAGCGCCTACTTCACGGACTTCAAGCCTCAGGAAGAGCCGAAGGCCCTGTCTTACCCCAAAGACGCCATCACGGTCGTCAACGCACGCGAACACAATTTGAAGAACCTTTCTCTTCAGATCCCGCGCAACAAGTTCACCGTAGTCACCGGCGTCTCGGGCTCGGGTAAGTCAACTTTGGCCTTCGATTTGATCTTTAACGAGGGTCAGCGCAGATATCTGGAATCACTCAACGCCTTTGCGCGCTCAATGGTGCAGCCTGCAGGCGCACCGGATGTCGACGCCATTTACGGTATCCCGCCGACGGTTGCCATTGAACAGCGCACCTCCCGCGGCGGCCAGAAATCCACCGTCGCAACCATGACGGAGATTTATCATTTCCTGCGTCTGCTCTACGTGAAGCTCGGAACACAGTACTGCCCGACCTGCAACGTGCCGGTCATCAAGCAGTCTAAGGAACAGATCTTCGCTTCGATTATGAAAGCTTATAAGGGTAAGGAAATTACTTTCCTTGCACCTCTGGTCAAAAACCGCAAGGGCTTCTACAAAGATTTGGCGGTTTGGGCGAGAAACAAAGGCTATGAGCACCTGATCGTGGACGGAGAAAAAGTCTCTACCCTCCGCTTTCCTTCTTTGTCTCGTTTCACGGAACACAACATCGACCTGCCCACCGGTACGGTCAAAGTAGTTTCCGAAAACGAAGGAGAAATCAAACAGCTCGTCGCCGTCACACTAGATTTCGGCAAGGGAATTCTGGATATCGAGCAAAAGGGCAAAAAACGCACTTTCTCTTCGACCTCCAACTGTCCGAACTGCCAGAAGAGCTTCCCCGAACTTGACCCGCGCTTGTTCTCTTACAACTCTAAGCACGGCTGGTGCCCGACCTGTATGGGCAACGGTTTTAAGCCGTTCCAAACCGCACTGGCGGTGGACGAGAATACCGGTGAATTGACCGCCGAAGCCATGTCTGAAGAGCTGATCATTTGCCCTGACTGTCACGGCCGGCGACTCAATCCGATCGCGCTCAATGTCCGTTTCAATGACAAGTCCATCGCAGATGTTGCCGCGATGACGATTGATCAGGCTGCGGACTATTTCAGCACTATCAAGCTTTCCGGCCGTGAAGCCGACATCGCTCGAGATGCGCTCCAGGAGATCCGCTCTCGCTTGTCCTTCCTGAAGGAAGTCGGTCTTTCTTACCTCAACCTGGATCGCTCTGCACCGACGCTCTCGGGCGGTGAAGCTCAGCGTATCCGCTTAGCCTCCCAGCTCGGCACTAACCTCCAGGGTGTCTGTTACGTCCTGGACGAGCCGACAATCGGTCTGCATCCGCGCGACAACAAGATTTTGCTTTCCGCACTTGAGCAGCTCACCTCCAAGGGCAACTCTCTGCTGGTGGTAGAACACGATGAGGAAACGATTCGCTGCGCCGACCACGTCATCGATATCGGTCCGGGCGCCGGCACCCGAGGCGGACGCCTGATTGCTCAAGGCTCCGTTGAAGATATTGAGGCCGCTGAGAATTCTCTGACCGGATACTATTTAAAGCATCCGCTGGTGCATACGTGCAAAGCAAAACGCCGCACATTGAAGTCCGATCCGATGATCACCGTCAACGGCGCTAATTCTCATAACCTCAAGGATGTCACCGCTTCCTTCCCGCTCAAACGTTTAACCGTTCTGACCGGGGTTTCGGGATCAGGTAAGTCGACCTTAGCCCGCGAGGTGTTCTTAAAGAACATGGTCGCCTTGATTCGAGAGAAAGGAAAATCCGTCCCGGCTCCGGAAGGCTGCAAAGGTATCTCCGGCTGGGAAACGGTTGACCGCATCCTTGAAGTAGACCAAACTCCGATCGGCAAGACACCGCGTTCGTGCCCTGCCACATACATCGGTTTCTGGGACGATATCCGTAAACTCTTTGCTCAGTCCGAAGAAGCAAAGGCTCGCGGCTACACCGCCTCCCGCTTCTCCTTCAATGTGAAGGGCGGCCGCTGTGAAGCTTGTGAAGGCCAGGGCGTTAAAACCTTGGAAATGAGCTTCCTGCCGGATGTGAAGGTTCACTGCGACGTATGCGATTCGATGCGCTTTAACGACGAGACCTTGGAAGTGAAGTGGAAAGGCAAAAGCATCGGTGAAGTTCTCAAGATGGAAGTCGATGAAGCCGTTGAGTTCTTCGCGTCGGTCCCGTCTATTCTTCACCCGCTGAAACTGATGCAGGACGTCGGTCTCGGTTACCTGACCTTGGGCCAGCCTTCTCCGACACTCTCCGGCGGCGAAGCCCAGCGCATCAAGCTCGTCACTGAGCTCTCTAAGGTAAAGGACGACATCCGCAAAGGCGGCCGTAAGCTGCCGGAGACGGTTTACGTTCTTGATGAGCCGACCGTCGGTCTCCACATGGCTGATGTCGATAAATTGATAAAAGTTTTGCATCGACTTGTCGATGCCGGCAACACCGTTATTGTCATTGAACACAACCTGGATGTGATCGCAGAAGCCGACTGGATTATCGATATGGGTCCCGAAGGGGGTAGCCAAGGAGGCAAAAATGTCTTTGCGGGCCCACCCCAGCGTTTACTCAAGGCTTCCACCCATACCGCCGAAGCTTTAAAGGAGTTCGTGGAAACGGCAAAACTGAAGAAAACTCAAACTGCGTAATTTAATTTCTTCATTCTCCCACTATAGGCGTCCTGCAAAGGACGCTTATTTTTTTTATTCATATAATTTGTTCGTTCATAAGGGTGAGTGAACGTAGTTTTCTCGCTCTAAAGGTGGGAGTTAAAAGTGAGTGATCAGTACGAGAAAGGCGTTTTGAAAGTCCTTCGTTACGTTTATAACCAGATGGAGCGATGCCGCAATGCGGATTTTGACGCATTGGGTATTACATCCTCTCAAGCAAGCGTCATGATGTTCCTTTTCAAAAACCGCAAACATGAGGTAACCCAGCAAAGCGTCCAAGCTGCGCTGCTGTTGTCTCACCCCACAATTACCGGTTTAATGAAGCGTCTTGAAGCGAAGGGATTCATTACGCGCAAAAACAGCCCTGCCGATTTTCGCTGCAAGTATGTCAAATTAACGAAAAAAGGCTGCGATATCGAACGAGGCCTCAAAACCAATATGAAGCGAATGCAGGACAGAGCACTCGTTGGTTTGAGTCAGGAAGAGCTGGATAACCTTGAAAAATCGCTTTGCGTGATCGCAGAGAACCTCCGTAAAGAAGAAGACATGCTCGCCGCTGAGCGCATTATTCAAGACATCAAAGAACGAACAAAAGAGGAAGAAAAGGAAGAAACAGACTGATTTTTTCCAGCCTCATGCAAGAGCAAAAGCGCCGAATCGGCGCTTTTGCTCTATCTATTGCTCAGGATCTTCGCTCCACATACCACATAGCAATAATGGCCGCGAGCGTCATCATGACCGAGGGCAGGATCGCCGAAATAATGGACGGCACACTATCCAATGCACTCATAAACGCAAAGAGATTGTTCAGGGCGTAATAGAAGATACCGATCATGATTCCGCAGAAAATCTTGATCGCCATACCGCCTGCTCGCGCATTTTGATAAGCAAAAGGCATCGAAAGCAGCAGCATGACTAAGATCGCCAGCGGGTAGAAGGCTTTAGACCAGAACGCCGTATCGAAGCGCTTATAAGTCTGGCCGTTCTCTTTCAGATATTCAATGTAATAGTGAAGTTCCTGCAGAGACATGTCCTCAGGCTTAATCATCAGCAGGCCGAAGATGTTGCCGTCTAAGCTCTTGCCCCAAACCATCGACTTCATGACTTTTCGTTCTACCCTCGCCTGGGTCTGCGCTCTGGACTCTTTAGGCAGCGTCGGTACGGTTTCTTCCACGACATCATGAAGCACCCAGCCGTCCTGCTCGGAATACGTACCGCTCTTAGCCGTCACAATCGACGTCAGATGATCGGGACGATCAAAGACGTAAATAACCCAGTCGTAAGCCGCCTCTCCGGGACGCAGCCTCTGAACGTTTACAAAACTGATTTTCTTCGGTTCGCCTGCTTCATTGCGCTGCACGTCGCGAACCCAGATGCCGGAGTCGAGCTCTTTGCCGGTAAAGGCTGAGCCGCTGATATCCAGTTTGAATTCCTTTGCCAGACGCTGAGCCGGAGGCGCAACCAAATTTCCGAGAAGATAAGCACAGATCACAAGGACGATACCCGGCATAAGGAGCATGCCGCAGAATCGCCACGGTCCGATGCCGGAGACGCGAAGGACCGTAAACTGACTCGTTGAAGCGAGCCGCGAGAGCGTAAAAATGGAGCCGAGCATCACGGCAATCGGCAGCACTTCATAGCATCGTGTCGGCAGAATCAGCGCCGTCAGCAGGAAAGCCTGCCCCATGGAATAAGATGTACCGATATTGCCGGACTGACCGATGAGGTCAAAGAAAGCAAACAAGGCAACCAGAGTCAGAAGAACAAAAAGAGAGTTCTTCATGATCTGGGCAAAGATCATTCGGGAGACGATTTTCATGGTGTCTCCTTCTTACGCTTAAACAACCCCGCCGCTGCTCTGAAAGGCTTCAGCAGCCAATAAATGAAAGCATCAAAACGCCCTTGATTTATCGTCATCAGGCGATAGAACAGGAAAGCGGTCAGAACTGCGACCGGAACATTCATGTACAAAGTCGCACTCAAAATGCCGACCTTTCCTTGCGTGATCCAGGTCTGGAAAATCGACAGCGCATTGAGATAAAGGATGAAGATCAGCACCGCTGCTGTCTGTCCGTAATATTTCATGGAGCGCGGATTGTTATAGGAAAGCGGAATGGCAAGCAGGGCCAAATTTAGCGCAACCAGCGGCCAGGATATTCTCCAAAACAGCTCAGACCTAGCACGATTGTCTGTTCTTTTGACCAGCTCCTCAATCGGCATCGCGTTTAGCTTTTTGTTCGCGCCGACTTCCGACGGAGAACTGTCCATTCTGACTTCGTATTCTCTAAAGTCGGACACTGAGGCTCCGAGCCCCGACGGCTTAGTGTCGTACTTGCGGCCGTCGTCTAAAACAATGTAGCGGTCACCGTTCGGTTTATTTTCTATATGACCGCGGTCGGAAACAAGCACGGAGCGGGAACCGTCTTTTTTGAGCTCCACCATCAGAAGCGTTTTGACTTTACCTTTTTCCTGATCGACCCCTTCTAAAAAGAAAACTTGACGACCGCTCTTTGCTTCAATAAATCGACCCGAAGAAAGTTTGCTGATGTCCTCTTTCTGAGCAAAACGATCGCGATAAGCCTGCACCTGCGCTCTAGACCAGGGAGAAACAGCAACCGAGCAAGCTGCGACAACGAGTATGACAGGCAGTGCAAAGCGCAAAACCGGCCGGATCCAGGATGTCAAACTCAAACCGCCCGCGGAAAACCAGACGAACATTTCGCTGTCGCGCCAATAGCGGTTCAGCGTCATGAAAACCGCTAAAAACAGGGCTAATGAGATAAGGGCCGGCAGATTAATCAAAGAAGTGTAAGCGACCACTTCCAAGATAGAGCCTGTGTCGTATCGGCCGCCTGCGGTTTGATTCAGAATTCGTACAAGCCCGATAGTAACGACAATGGAGAAGAGCACAGTGAATGCTCCTCCCGCGGTATTGGATAACTCGGATGTGAGTGCTTTACGATAAATCATTCCAGGCTTACACGACGATAAAAATCTGCACAGACGCAAATTTGAAACTTTAAGTGTAGCAAGTTTGAAAAACTGTGGATTTTTCTTTTTTACGTCTGAGCAGCCGACCGCAATGAAAAATTACAACCTGCCTTCTTCTGCTGCGTGACAAGCCACCTCAGAGAAGGATCCGTGTGAATCAATCATTTGTCGAAGCGGCATTTCTTTGCGGCAGCGTTCGTTGGCAAGCGGACAGCGGGGATGGAACGGGCAGCCTGTGGGCGGTGAGAGCGGATTGGGCACTTCGCCCGAAATCGGCGTGCGTCTCCGATGGGTCTGGCTTAAATCCGGGATAGCATCCAAAAGCATCCGTGTATAAGGATGGCGCGGCTCGTTAAAGAGCGTCCGCTTATCTGCAAGTTCGACCAGGCGTCCCGCATACATCACAGCCACGCGATCCGCTGCCTCGGCAATGACACCCATATCGTGCGTCACCAAAATAACTGCCGTACCGTTTTCTTCACAAAGCTTTTTAAGAAGTTCAATGATCTGAGCCTGTACCGATACATCGAGCGCCGTTGTGGGCTCATCAGCAATGATGAGTTTCGGATCTGCACTGAGCGCCAATGCAATAACCACACGCTGACGCATACCTCCGGAGAACTGATGAGGATAGTTGTCCATTCGCTTGTCTGCGGCCGGCACCCCGGTCGCTACCAAAAGACGAATGGCCCTTTCACGTGCCTCTTTCTCACTCAGATCGGAATGAATGCGGATCGTTTCGATTAACTGGTCCCCGATCGTAAAGAGAGGATTCAGACTGGTTAACGGATCCTGGAAAATCGCACCGATATTCTTGCCTCGGATCTTTTCCATTTCATCGTCCGACAAGTTATCAATACGCTTCCCTTCCAATAGGATCTCGCCGTGCGTGATATGGGCAGGTTTTCCGAGAAGACCGATGATGGAGTTCCCGACCATAGACTTACCGGCTCCGGACTCTCCGACCACGCCCAATATTTCTCCGGCCTTCAAGTTAAAAGAAACATCTTCTAATGCAATCAGAGTTCCTTTCCTTGTCGGAATTTCTACTTTGAGGTTCCGAACCTCTAAAAGCGGCTGATTATTCATAATCATCATTGAAGTTTCGGGTTAAGTGCGTCGCGCAGCCAGTCGCCCAGCATATTGACGGACAGCACAAAGAGAATAAGTGCAACACCGGGGAAAATCGTGATCCACCATTCGCCTGAGAATAAGAACTCATTACCGATGCGAATCAAGGTTCCCAAAGACGGCGTCGTCGGAGGAACACCGACACCCAAAAACGACAAGGTCGCTTCCGTAATAATCGCCAAGGCCACTTGGACTGTCGCAAGCACTAAGACCGGACCCAAAACGTTGGGCAGGATGTGCGTAAACATGATTCTTGTCGGACTCACACCGAAAAGTTTTGCGGCCTGAACATAATCGCGCTTCTTCTCACTCAACGTCGCACCTCTGACCGTACGGGCATAACGCACCCAGCCGGAAAGAGAGATTGCAAAGATAAGAACACCGTAGGCTGCCTGATCATGCATGCTCTCGGGCAGAATCACGCGAATAATGCCATCAATCAGCAGAGCTAGAAGAATCGCTGGGAAACTCAGCATCACATCGCAAAAGCGCATGATGACTGCATCCGTAACTCCGCCCGCATATCCGGAAATCAAACCGAGAGACACACCCAGCGCGACAGAAATAAAGACTGAAGATAACCCGATCTCTAAGGAAACCCGAAGCCCGTACAAAATGGCTGAAAGCAGATCTCTTCCTTGATCGTCGGTTCCCAGCAAAAACTGCCACTTGCCTCCTTCCATCCAAGCCGGAGGCAAAAAGGCATCCGACAAGTCAAAAGAAGTCAGGTCAAAAGGATCGTAAGGTGCGATCCAGCTCGCAAAAAAAGCAGAGAGCAAGAGTCCGGCGCAAATGACAAAGCTGATGATCGCAGCCGGAGAGTGCAAAAACTTCCACATCAAGTCGCTTTCTAAAAAACGCTTGAATGCAGAAGGCTGCCCGCTGTTTTTAGTTAACACCGTCGCCTCCGCCGTTTAATTTTCGAAGCCTCTTTTCGGCTGTTGCCGCCATAACGCTGGCTGCCAGAGGAAGAATCTCGTCGTTAAAGTCAAAGTACGGATTATGCGCAGAAGCGCCGCCCTGACCAATTCGGATGTAAGCACCGGGAACCTTTTCCAGCATGAAGGCAAAATCTTCCCCGCCGGCCATTCTGGGATAGTTGCGATCCACATTTTCTTCACCGACAAACCCGGCGGCGACATCGGCCATAAAGGCTGCTTGTTCCGGCGTATTGATGCAGGGCGGATAAAAACGGCCGTAATCGGTTTCTGCCGTGCAGCCTAAGCCTGCGGCGATAGATGCACTGATCTCTCCGATTCTTTTTTCCACTAAATCCCTAACATCTGGAGAGAAAGTACGGGCGGTACCGACAATTTGACAGGAATCAGGACAAACGCTCTGCGCACGAGGGTCGCCTGCCTGAAGAGAGCAGCACGAAACCACCGCAGTCTCCAACGGATCAACTTCTCGAGACACAATCGTTTGGAGTGCCAAGATAATGTGTGCGGCTGCAATCACAGGGTCGTGATTTAAATTGGGACGAGATGCATGGCCGCCTTTGCCTTTCACGACGATTGTGAAAGCATCCGCAGCTGCCTGCATCGCGCCGTAATTCAAAGCGATTCGTCCCGGTTCAATCGCAGAAGAATTATGGAGGGCATAAATTTCCTGCATCGGAAAACGTTCAAAAAGCCCGTCTTCCATCATGTGCTTAGCACCGGACCATCCCTCTTCTCCGGGTTGGAAAACTAAAACAACTTTACCTCCGAAATTTCTCTCGCAAGCGAGTTTCTTAGCCGCACCCAATAATGCTGCCGCATGACCGTCGTGGCCGCAGGCATGCATTGCGCCTTCGACTTGAGATACGTGGTCATGATCGGACAATTCCTTTAAGGGCAGTGCATCTATATCCGCTCTCAGGCCGACGGAAGCCTCTCCTGGAAGCCTTCCGTAAATGACGCCTACCACGCCGTCACCTCCGATGCCTTCGTGAACTTCATCGACCCCGTACTTTCTCAGTAAATCAGCAATGATGCGGGAAGTTCTCGGCGTTATCAGGCCGATTTCGGGATGAATGTGAAAATCCTGACGAATACGACGCAGTTCTTCCTTCGTTTCTCCAAGGAAAAAAGGATCTGCAAAATTATCTAAGTTAACACTGTTCATTTTTATTCCTTGCTTGCTGCATCTGATTTCAGCCTCGGATCCACTGCCAAGTAGAGCAAGTCAACAATGAGGTTGATGACGACAAAAATTAGAGAAATTAGACAGAGGTAGGCTGCCATGACCGGAATATCTGCAAACTGAACCGCCTGTATAAACAGCAGACCCATACCCGGCCACTGGAAAACGGTTTCGGTCACGATCGAAAAGGCGATGATGCCTCCGATCTGGAGTCCCGTGATCGTAATCACCGGCAGCAGCGTATTTTTCAACGCATGTCTAAAGAAGATTTTTCGTTTCGGTACGCCCCTGGCCCGTGCAAAACGAATGTAATCCGTGCGCATGACTTCAAGCATTTCACTGCGTACCAATCGCATGACTAACGCAATTTGAAAGATTGCTAATGTCACGGCAGGAAGGATGATATGTTTCAGACCGTCGCCGGTAAGAAGACCGGTTGTCCACCAGCCGAACGCAACCGTCTCTCCTCGTCCGTAAGACGGCAGCCAGCCGAGCCAAACGGAGAAAACAAGGATCAGCAAAATACCGATAAAAAAGGTCGGCAGCGAGATCCCCACGAGTGAAAGTCCCATCAGCCAGCTTGCCCAGATCGAATTTTTCTTCAAAGCGACGAACACGCCCAGAGGAATCCCCATGAACGTAGCCACCATGGCAGAGAAAAATGCGAGCTCGAGCGTAGCCGGCATTTTTTCCTTAAATAAGTCAACCACCGGTGTACCTTGGCGTAATGACATTCCAAAGTCACCGTGGAGAGTATTAGCAATAAACGCTCCGAACTGTTTCCAAATAGGCTGATCCAGCCCCAGCTCATGCGTGAGCGCAAGCCGATCAGCCTCAGTGGCTTCCTGGCCCAGCATTTGCGTCAAAGGGTCACCTACGAATTGGAACAACAGAAATGCAATCATGGTCACGATTAACATGACCAATATTGCCTGGAGCAGACGTTTTATAACAAACGAGAACATCTGTCGGCATCCTTTCGGGAGTCGAATGGCCGAGAAAGGTAATTCTCGGCCATGTAGAGAATTACTTCACGATTACTTTATCGAGCTCCAAGCGGTCGTCCGCACGTAAGGGAGCTTCTATATTTTTCTTCAGAGCCCAATTAATAACTTGAGTGTGAAGAGGAAGTACATAGATGTTCTTATTGACGCGAAGCAGTGCCTGTTCAATCAGTTCATTGCGTTTGTCAAAGTTTTCCTCTTGCTTGATTTTTTCAATCAAAGCATCCAGCTCAGGATCTGAAACTCGGCCGATATTCGAGAGGCCATTGCTTTTTTAACGTCCACTGTTTCGACGAGAGACTGAAGCGGGAATAAAGCATCCTGAGTAGAAGCACCCCAGCCGACCATTCCGACAGAGGAGTCATAGCGCAGAACTTTCGGGAAATAATTTGCGCGTGGGATTGCGTTTACCTTTACCTTCACGCCGATTTTTGCCCACATTCCGGCCAGAGCCTTACCGATGGCCTCATCGTTGATATAGCGGTTATTCGGGCAGTCAAGGGTGAATTCAAAACCGTTGGGATAGCCGGCTTCGGCAAGGAGCTTTTTAGCTGCCTGAGGATCATACGGAAGGCGTTCGGCTGCTTTAGCACTCCAACCGTTCGTCTCGGAGGAAATAATTGATCCGTTCGGGAGTGAAAAGCCTCTCATCACCGCACGCTGGAGCGTTTTAATGTCAATGGCCTGGTACAAAGCCTGACGAACGCGGATGTCTTTAAACGGGTTTTTATCCGTTTTCTTGCCGTCAACGAAGACGTAAGGAGATTCATCGCGCATCTGGTCCAAAGAGATCATAAGCACTCGCAGTTCAGGGCCGGACTGAAGCTTGACCTTAGGATTGTTCTTCAGACGCTGAATATCTTGCGTTGCGGGGTCAGGGACAAAGTCCACTTCTCCGGACAACAAGGCAGCCATGCGCGTCGCCGCCGATTTAATCGGGGTATAGATGCCTTCTGTGACATTTACGACTTTATTGGCTTTATTCCACCAATCAGGATTTTCAACAAAAACTGTTTTGATATCGACTTCACGAGACTGAAGTTTGAAAGGGCCGGTGCCGTTTGCGTGTTTTGCTGCGTAGGCTTCTTCCTTGGCAACAAAATTCTGCGGCGCAGCTGCACCATGCTTTTCAGCCCAGGCTTTATTCAAAATTCTGAGGTAGGCAAGCTGATTGAGAAGTACGGGAGAATGATTAATAGTTCTGATCAAAACATCGCCGTTAGGCAGTGCCTCGGCGCCGAGAATACCTGCGGTAAATGTTTTGAACTGAGAAATCGGATGGAGGGCTCGATTGATCGAGAAGGCGACGTCTTCAGCCGTCAGAGGTTCTTCCTCATGAAATTTCACACCTTTGCGCAGCTTGAAAACAAAACCTTCCGGGACGGAAGTCCAGCTTTCAGCCAGGCATGGCTGTACTTTTCCTTTATTGAGATTTAATAATGCTTCGTAGACATATGAATTAGCGGTATTGTTAAATGCTTCGTTTTGCGCGTGGGGATCAAAAGTTAATATGTCCCCCCTGGCTAGCCCATTTGAAAGTAGCGGCGTAAGCACCGGAAGAAATGCCGACCCCCATTGCGGCACAAGTCATTGCAATTGCTACGAGTCGTCTCATGGTAAATCTCCTATGAAAAGTAGAGAACAATAGAAAATTTATATCATGAGGCAGGCGCAAAAACCGCTTTAAAGAAATAAATTTAAGGGTATTTTCCAGCGCCGGAAAAAACAAAACCTCTTGAACGGTTAAGTCCAAGAGGTTTTGTTTTTTATGGAGAGCCCGGAGACTACCTACTTTCGCAAGAAATACAACTCACTATCA